>BNJS01001144.1_pt1 | contig 69586 bp, 109 predicted proteins | sample 8540461 | NCBI WGS metagenome assembly BNJS01 (sample SAMD00202454, study PRJDB9452) | human saliva metagenome | isolation source: human saliva | place: Japan
TTACGTATTGCTTCTTGTGTTGAACTCACAGCATAACAGCCACCTTCATAGGCAAAGTGATTAGACATGATTCCACACTAAGAATGACTTACCATAACGAGGAGTTACAGTAACCAGTCTTGTAGTCACCACTTAGAAAAGCTCCAAATTGTACTGCTTTGGAGACCACCAAAAGCTCTAATTAAACTCAGAAAGGGCTGTTGTAAACCCTAACTTGTAATATTCAAGCTCTTCTCAAAGCCATGTCTTTTCTAATGGTGTTATTACGCTTAAAGTGCTTAGGGTATTTTAATTTCACAGCATCTCTAAGTTGGTCTTGTGGGGTTACTTGGCCAAGAAGGATAGATAACTTCCTCACGATTGGAGAGTACTACGCTTTTGGAATAAGTGACCCAACATCTGCATTCTTGATGGCATAGACTATATCTCCTCCAGTATAGCTTAATTGCTCAACAATGCCTGCTGGTGAAGGGCTACTGCTGGAGAAACTTTCTGTCACAGGTATAGTCAATCCATTCATCGCCAAGCATGTAGGACAAGTATTAGCATCACCAATACAGTTCATGTTCGAGAATGGAGCCTCTGTAACAGCCTGTCAACTTGGCACTTTCCACAGAAGCCTTCTCAATACCCATTTGTACTTCACTCAAAGCCAAACGCTCAAGGTTACTACTGAACTTCTTTCACAATGTCATCAGCGAACAGTCAATAGAATCACCAGTTTGCCTAAGGTCACTTCAGCATGAGCATCTAAGATTTCTTTCAGTCTGCCATAGCTGTTTTGCAAAAGCAGAAGTATTCACAATTGCTTCTACTCAATTAGCTCCTCCAGCAATCCACACCAAGCGCATCAAGGATATAATCAATCTCGTCTAAGAACACAGAGGAATACATGTCAATCAAGTATCCAATTAGGAAGATTCAGCACTTAGGCACTCCACCACTACAACAGAGTTCGCTAAAGGCTTCAAGTAAGGATACTATTCATCATAATGCTTTGGAAGAGGTCTTCTTAGGACTGTGTGATGCCACACATCTCCAAACAACGCTGAAGTTTATTTCGGTAGTTTTAAGCTCATCAACACCATCTTTAGTATCATGGTTCATTGACCGTAGTTTGTAGTTTACCTTCAATACGGTCAGCTCCACTCTTTATGCTCATAGTTAATCCTCGAAGGAAGCCATAACGCCATTGCATTAGCTACTTTGAGTAAGGAGGAATTTGGGAATAGACCAAAGCCAACTTCGTTGAGTAATGTTTCCTGTCTACGCCGACTAGACCCAACGCATTTGGTAAAGCTCTAGTGACTTTCATCAAGCAAATTAACCTCTCATAGTCTCAGAGTATACCTTTACCTACTAGCCATTATCTTTACCTTTCAAAATTTAATACACTTACCGGACTTAAACCAGTGACACTGCTTAGAAGGCGTATGTTCTATCCAACTGAGCTAAGAGTGTATATGGTGGGAATAACCACCATTTAGTATCTACAAGAGTGATACCTATCAACCAAAAAGTACGTGATGGATTTGAACCCATGAATTATCCAAACACATAAGAGCGTAGAGGATTTGAACCCCTCGTTGGTGAGGTTGCAGCTCAGCCTTAACCACTTGGCTATACGCTCAGTAGAAACGACTTAATCTCTTTGCTCTTCACAGGCAAATTCTCTTAGCCAACCACTTCCTGTAGGCATTACCACTAACACCATACTTAGATGCCAATTTAACAAGAGATTCTTAGACAGTAGGTCTTTTAACAAGGTCTTCTAGTAGGTATGTTCTTTGCCTTTCTGCATTATAATCAAGACAAATGTAACGCCACTAGTTAAATCACCACAGATAGTACATTTATTCCTCTTGTTAGTCCACAAAGTAGACTTCTTTATACTCATCCTTAATATATTTATCAGGAAGCATATCATTGTCAGTGATTCTATATCGAGACCTAGACCTTGCAGTGATTTTCACTCTAATGTATTTATGTTGTTTATGTTATCTCTTGGAGTAACTCTTCTAAGATTTGTATGAGTGGTTATTAAGCTTATTGCCATCAATATGGTCAATCTAGTAGTCCATCGACTCACCAAAATGACCATATTTACCCAACAACTTAGGAAATGAGCTGACCTTTTGGATAGTCTTACCATTTACTCTAAGTCTATACATTGCATATCCTCTCTGTGAGTTTACATAAGGTTTTAGTTTCTTAACCTTGCGTCCAAGCAAGCTGAATACTTCACCGTATTCATTTACAACATAGTTTTCATTATAGTGATACACTGCAGCACTGGGTTCCTCTGTCTGATTATTTGATTAAGTCCTTTATTTTTGTGTTTTGGATAGTGTTTAGCCACTTCACCACACGTACAAAACCCATACAGAGAAAGGGATGACTCTGTAGGAAAACTTGAAAGAGGAGGCTTAGCGATTTTCATGCCAAATGAAATGTTCCACACCATTCTCGTCTATGGTGAGGAACTATAATCTCGTTACCTAGTATATCACGTACAGAAACAAACTTGTCACGCGTGAAAAAGTCCAATGAGAAATTGCTTCATGCTTCATCATCATTCTTGACTTTATATCCTAGGCTTGTACACAGAGCCATAGCCTCGTTTGGCTTCCTCTCGTTTGCCGTTTAGTGAAAATTGCTTTCTCCACACAGTAGGTGATACAAATTCCACAAGAGTATTAAGCTTCTAAGAACCATTCCTTGCAATAATCCTGCTCATCACTAGTGCTTTTCTGATTTGAGATGACTTTAAAGCTCTTCAATCACTACTTTGTCGAACTTTCCATACTTTCTCACTGAGAGCAATCTCACAAATTCTGCCATGTATTGACCTTCCTCACCGTAAAGTCTTTATCCTGTGAGCTATAGTACCATAATCAATCACAGAACCATTACTTATCACACAGTAGCCAGAACTCTTTGTCGAAAGGTCAAAGAGAGATAAAATTCTTAACCATGTATAAATTATAACACACAAAGACATTTATGTCAACACTCGTCTGTGAAAAATTTATATTATTGTACTCAAAATGTTTGCAACTTGTTTGCGGACTATTTTGGTGATGTTCCTGAGTCCACACGAATATGTATCTTTTATTGCTTATATAACCCTTTATACTATAATTCTAAGTATTAGTATTATATATAATATATTTTTAAAAAGCTATATTCTATTACCATCAAAAGAGTACATAGTCCTATTTTTATCTGTGTAGAATAAAAATGAGATACCTCACATATTATATATTCTAGTATATATATATTATAAAGCTATATTCTATTACCATCAAAGAGTACATATCCTATAATAAAGCTGTAGAATAATTTGCGGTAGCTTATATACTATAGACTAGTATTATATATATTATATAATTAAAAGTATTCTATAACCACCAATTAGTTACATATTCTACATACCGCACAAAAGAATAAATAGAATAATTGGCATTTACCTCTTGATTTTCACTTAAGACTGTGCTATACTATTCTGTGAGGACTTAATCATGAACACAAAAATTATTTGGCACTTTGATAGTGATAAAAAGAACGTGGAAACTACCTCTGCCACCAAGGAAGACTACACTCGCCATCCAATTTGGAGATAAAACACTAGTAGACCAAGATTTAAAATCTCAAGTCACTCATTAAAACTCGCTACAAGGTCTCTGCATCAACTTACTTATCGTGAAAGACCAATGTACACAGTATGCAAGCTACTTTGGAGGAGCTAAAGGGCATGTGTGAAGAGCTAAACCCACAACAGAACAGCTCTGTGAATTATCCAATTCCTTCTCTTCCCCACACAAGAAATCAAGGCTAATGGCAGACTACTTACCCCTGCGCTTAAAGACCAAGACTTTGCTAATTGAGCTTTACTCTACTGTGTATAATCTCTATAATGACACAAGAACCATTATTACTCTTACCCAGCCTCACTCACCACAAGAGAGTTCTATGAATGGTCATTCAGAGAGAGTAGATACAATAAAGCTTTATACCAATACTTACAGGTAAGTCTACACCTAGTGGTGTGATGGTAGGTATCACATATACGAGCACAGAGGTAGCTATTCCTCAGTCTATGACTCCTATGCTTCTCTATGCTCTCGAGATATATCACACAAGAAAGTGGAACTCACCCACAGCACAAATAACCTTCAACAGTGAAAACTACTATGCTCCTTAAGAAGTGTGTATTAGTATCACATACAAGCTAGAATATATGGGGCTTAATTACAAGTCCTATATGGGTATGTTTCACACAACTCTCACCGTAAGCTAACACATTACATAACCACAGTAGCAATACGAGGTAGGCTATTGAGCTTATGATATAGTTGCACACTATTATACTCTAACTCTTGTAGAATACTATGCTAAGAAACCTAGCCATAAGAGGAATGTAAACATTGTAGAATACTTTTAAAGAACAACAGATAACCCTTAAACGATTGTAGGAATGACTCGCGGTCTTTTATTATGTGGTAAAAGTGAATACTATTATGAGGTAGGCATGTGAAGGGTAATTTTTATTGGTGAATGTATAGGGAGTGTAGTAGGTAACACGTTTTTAATCACCCCTTTTATTGGCGAATAAGCAGAACCAAGCCCTCACCCAACGTTCCATTTTTAATCGACCCTATTATTATATTAAATTTTAATCATCCCTAAGCTAACGCATAAAGCCTCTTTGCATTTACCTAGAAATAAATGTCAATTATACTCGACAAAATACTAGTGTCCAAAGGGGGTAAAAATGTACATTCAGAAAGGTGTCAAAAATATTTTACATACAAAATCATGCCTAACCAAACCAAATAAAATGGAAATGCTTGCTTCTATTTACCTATTATACTACAATCCTATACAATCTTTTTCCATTGTCTCTCTTGTATCTATCAATAATTTCATACTTGATAGCTTCGCATAATTTACCATACTAAAAATTATTTAAATTACTATACTAAAAAAATTATTTTAAAAATATCGCAAATTAACGCAAGAAATTTTTGCTTTAGCTATTGACAACTAAAAATTTTTCTTGTTATAATAGATACATAGTTAAAGAGTAACAGAAAAACAGTTGAAAAAGCCTACCAAATCAACTAAATTATTCTAAATTATCGCACTTTAACTATTGACAAACAAACTTGTAAATGATACAATAGTATCATAATAAAAAGCCCTAACATGTAACAAACATAATAGCATTGACTGACTACTTAAAAAGCCTATTCTAGTGTAATAGTAAACTTTTGTAGCCCTTGCTATATCATTGTAAAACTCAGACTTGGCTTGTAAATATATTGCCCTTATAAAGCTATGAAAAAGGGGAATAGCTGGAAGATAGCACTGTACTAACGCAAGATATAAAATCATAAGGAAGAAGCCCAAAGGCTTTACAGGTTTAAGACTATGAAACTAGTTAAAACTTATCAAGAAATGGTAGAAACATACTACAGCCCATTTTCATATAACATTGAAGAAAACGCTCCTAAGCTTACCAAACAGCTTACTAGAGCAGGTAAAGACTTTACTGTTGAAGAGGTACAAGCATTTCAAGAACTATTGAATGCTGTATATAACAATGAAAAAGAAAGCCAATTTACTTTTTGACTTTTCTACTGAATTACCTGATTATGATGAGCAAGATGACTGGGCTTTTGATGGCTCATGTAACTATCAAGGAGGAGCAGGGGAATTTACTAGTGAGATTTTGAACACTTTAGAAGAAGCTAGATACTGCTATATTTATGACGAATATGATGACGCTTGTGCAAGATTTTACTACCTAGAATCTAATGGGGTTTATGCTCTTGCTGACTTGTATAGTGAGCAGGGACATGGCTTCTATTTAGCCCCACAAATTGCATTATGTGTAGCGTTTGGGCTTAAATTAGCAGACTTTAACCAATTTGAAGGGGCTTTAGTTCGCTGGGATAATGAAGATGGCTTTTGGTCTAACCTTGCAAGCTCACAATACAAGCATTTTTGCTACTGGTGAGTTTTTCCCTATTAGTTTAGAGTTTGACATCGTAGAGGAAGTTTATAACAACCATGATATATATTTTAGTGAGAACCTTGAAAGATTTATCACAGAAGATAGTGACGCTGTTTACTGTGAAAAACATTGATGATTATGAGGAAGCTGATAATGTTGCATATTGTGAACATTGTAATATATTTTTAGCTTAAGTGGTAATTTTTACAGAAACAGAAAACGGTGACACTTTCTGTTGTGATGATTGTGCTTTTAAATTCAGGCTATACATTTACGGATAATGGGGAACTTGTATCAGAAGATGAGGTTTTCTGTTGTGATGATTGCTATAATGTTTATCTGGTAGAAGATGCAGAAGAAGGCGCTGATGGTTGTCTATACTGTTGTGATTGTATTCACGACCACTTAGAAGAAGATGAGGAGGAATAAGGGGGTAAAATTCCCCTTGGGATTTAAGGAATTAAGAAAACTATATAAGCAGAATAAACTAACATAAAAAGGAATAATAGGGAAATGAAAGAACTGAAATTATTGAAATATGCTACAATCATCTTTATGCTTTTTTATCTTCTTTTGGGTAAGCTTTTGGTGGTTATATCTTAGGAACTCAAGGAAATAATGAGATAGAAACAGAGCAACAGATGACTAAAAAGATAGAAGAGATGAGCTTAAAAGCAGACTTTGAAGACGCTGAGATTTTGAGCAAGTTCTACAATGAAAAAGGGTATTTTATAGTAGTATACAACGGAATCACAAAAGCCCCAGAAGTCTTTAAAGTTGATTATAATGAGTGGGAGCTTATGAATATAGGGGAGCTATATTAAAACGCTGTAGGGCGCTTATGAGAGCCTTCTATGGCTATGTTAAAGGTAAATTTATGGGTAGGTATGATAAAATGCTAGTTGTTCATATCTTTGGGGGTTATGTTATTGCTAAAAGCCCATCAGGTACACGTTTAGAAGTTGATAACAGTCCCTTGGGATATATAAGACTAGTAAAGGCAATAGACTTTTCAGAATTTGAGTTTTTTGTGGTTGATAACTATATAAGAACTTTCTATATGGGTTATAATATAGAAGAATTTCACAAACAATTAAAAATTAGATTGGGGATAGGGTAAAATGAAAATTAAAAAGATGAAACTACTAAAATTTATGGCTTTACCAACTTTCTTAGGTTATGGTGTGTTAGCTAACTTAGACTATACTTTCTCACTTACTATATTTTGTGGGTTCGTAGCTGTCACAGCATTGCAATTTATGTATATTACAGACTAAGAAGGGTTTAAAGAATGGATAAAAGGACTTTAAAAAATGCTTGGCTAACAGCTAAAAATAAGCGTGTGACTGTAGAAGTATTAGACACTTTACTAATTGAAATGTTTGTACTGTACAGTTACGACCACAAAGAAGAACCCCCATTTTTACTAGGTAAAGACTTACAGAAAGCCTTAAATTTACCTTTTGATGTTAAATTTAGACAGCTAGAGAGGGTATTAGGATAATGAAACTGGAAGAAGGTATGATAATTAGGAGTAAGGAAAACATAGGAAGTCATAAGAAGGATTTCATCTATAAAGTTGTAGACGTTAGGGGACAGCTTGCCTTTGTTATAAATCTAAATGACAAAGATGATAAGATGGTACTATATAGGTATTCAGAGCTTGTGGAAGAGATAGGACAAGGAGGATTCTATGTTTAGAGTTGGGGGTATAATTGAGTTAACACAAGATGTAATGTTATATGATAAAGGATTAATTTGTAAAGTTATTGAAATTGATGAGGGTAATTCTAATGGTGGGTATGTTAAAATCTTAAAATACCCTGATGGTAAAGAAGATACAGGTCAGAAAAAGCACGCAAATTTAACTTTGTTTAAGTTAGTAGAAAGGAAAGGTTTTTATGTTTAAAAAGGGCGACATTGTATGGTGTACTACAAATAATTACTTAATTACTTGTTACCATAGACCTTGTAGAGTTAAGGGTTATGATGAAAGTGGTTATTTGCTATTACAAGCATTTGACCAAAAAAACTCAGTAACCCATGATGTAGATGAGGAGCTTTTTGAACTAGTCCCAATATATAAAATCTTGGAAGAAGGTCAAATGATTAGAATTAGGGGATTGGATAGACTAGTTAAGTTCAAAAAATATAAAAATAATAGTATGATTGAAGTAATAGATAATTCATGGCATGAAGATTACTATGTAGACAGTATTATCTTTGAGGAGGGGTTTTATATCTAGTGTTAGCAAACTTGACAGGTCATGATATTTATATTGTAGATAGATATGGGAATATAGTAACCACTATCAAGCCTTGTGAAACAGAAGAGCCTTTGAGGGCTGAGGTTACTATGCGAAGACAACGAAAAATTGAAGGCATAAAAATTGACTAAGCTGTATTATCGTTCAAATATCACAGAGCGAAAAATGCAAGAATTACTTAACAAGTATGATGGTATTATAGTATCTAAGATAACAGCAGAGTGCTTGAAAGAGCTAGGATACACAGATAAGATTTACATTACAGGTAGAAAATTCTACAAACATGGGGAGCTTATCGGTGTGAAAGAATTATGTATTTTATAAAGTAAAGGAAAGAAGACAAAATGAAAATGCAATCAGTAAACAAAAGAAAATATGGAAACATTCAAGGAATCAATGCTATCAAAGAAAGAATTTGAGGAGCTTGTAGGAGAGGTAAAAACAAACAAAGAGCTTGCAGAGCGTCTAGCACAGATTGAAGAACCAGCAAACATTGAAGGATACACAGAAGATTTTGTGAGTGCTGTTAAGACACTAAATAGTTATACTGAAATCCTTGAGGTTATCCGTTCATGGGATTTAGTAGACAAGCTAAGAGAGTATCAAGGATTGTTTCTAAGTGGCTATACCTTTAAAGATGAATATCTAACTACTCCTATTCCTCTTGTGCTTGTTGGATTGGATAAGGAACGGACACTATTAAAGTATCCTGATAAATGGTATGAAGACCACAGAGAAGAGTTATCTAAGACTTTAGACTTGCTAATTTACCGTAAGAAAAATGAAGGGCTAAAATACCAAGAGCCTACAAGCAAGGTTAAAAACCTTGAGCATTTTACCTCAAAACATAGCTTAAGAAGGTATCCTAAAGTATTTTCATACATGCTAATGCGAAAACTCACTACAAATTACATTGGAGATGAGGACAAGCGTGCTATTTTACCACAATACCAAAAATTCATTGCCAAGAGCTTTGATAATAAGATTAAAGATATCAATCCAAACCTTGTGAAAGTTACTTATGCAAACATGGTAAAAGAATATTTTGGACTTGATTTAGACGAGTCTAATAGTGCTCCTAGGTTAGCCAAACAACTTAAGAAGGCTGGGATTAGCTACACAGACGAAGAAATCCGTCACTTTGGGGAGGTTAAAAATTGGTGGCAAGATTGGAACACTACTAACATTTCCACAATGCAAAGTAGCACATTCAGAACTAGGGATTTATGGGTAGATAAATCAGACTTTACAATCCCAACTATTGTGGATAAATGGGCATTTAATGATAGCTGTAACAAGTCAGATAGTGGAGCTGGAGCTGATACACACCTTGTACTCCGTAGCTTTGGGTTTGAATATCTTAAGGGTTATTCTGTAGGATATACTAGACAACGAGGATATGAATTATTCCCTGCTATGCGTACCTATTTCTTAAGAAAAGGTGATGATATTGCACACGCTGGAACTTATGCAGACTTTGCTGGAACACGAGCAAAGGCTTGCTATGAGTTCTACCACAGTCCTCTTGTGTATCTTCTTTAACAAGAAAGTAGATGACTTTAACAGAATCCAAGGTATGGATATTGCTTGTGATAACTACAGAGATAAAAATAGCAACAATATCTGCTTTTGGGCGAATCAAGCAAGAAATGACTACACTAAGTTAGGAACAGCAGAGCTATTTAGAGACTTTGGCTATGATGACATTAAAGGTTATGTAGAGAAGAGTCTAAGTCTAAGACACACACTAGGGACATATCTTAACTCTATAGAATATAGAGGTATTCAATCCAAGTATATGGACTTTAAGGGAATCCCTCTACAAGAACAAAAAGAACAAGAACCAGAAGAATTACCAGCATTGGTACAGGAACTAAAAGAATTAGCATAAAGGAGAATTAACATGACATACACATTTATTGACGTACTTACAAAAACACAAACAGAAATGCTAGAATGGCTTCCAGAAGTATTGGCTGACTATGGTTATCAGCTTAAGGTAACAGACTACACGATACAAGCAATCAGTTCTGAAAAGAACCAGCCTTGTCTTGTGGCTCACTTAGACACAATCAATACAAAGCGTAAGAATTATAGCTATGGTAGTTATTATTCTACTGGTTCAACCCTTAGCACAGTTACAAGCACAGAAAAAGACCGTACACCAGAAGAAGAAGACATTTTGGTAACAGACCATTATATCTTGCTATCTCCTGAATGCAAGTCTAGTATTCAATGTTTAGGTGCTGATGACCGTGTGGGAGTTAAGACTATCCTAGATATTCTTGAGATGGGTCTCAGACCTCATATTTTGTTCACTACGGACGAAGAAGTAGGTTGTGTGTGGGTTCTAGGAAGGCAGTAGAAGAAAATGCGCTAGATGGGCTAAAAATGGCTTCTATGCTTATCCAAATTGACCGAGGTGTTCATGAGCGTTCTTGGCATGAAATGGTAACTTATGACTTTGACCCTGAATCACACAAGGAAATCTTTGATGAATTGGGTAAAACTTATAGAATGGCTACAGGTTCATACACAGACGTAGCAGTGCTTGGGCCTCATTTAAATAAGCCTATTGTTAATGTATCAGCAAGTTATCGCCATGAGCACACTACAGACGAGTTTATCAATTTAGATGCCTATGAATATAACACACAAGGACTAATCAAGTTTATTGAATGGGCATAAAACAAGACACAAGCGAATGGAAGTATGTTGCTAAATATGTACCACCAAAACCAACTTACACACGCACCTCAAACTTGGCTAACTTTGCTCCTAAATTTGGACTTGAAAGACCTAGCTTGTGGGAAAAAGGTAAGGGTTATGGAAAAGCAGAAGACTACCTCACAGAAATGTGTAAGTCACAGTTCATGAAGCCTAAAGACGTCTTTTGATAGATTCATTGATGAAGGGTATGATGAAGAAGAGCTACTTGACTATTTAGATTTAGCTTATAGCCTTGGAGCTGAGTTCACAAACATGTGGCAACTAAACTATATTCTTGAAGGTAAGATTTACCAACATATAGTATAAAAGAAAAAGGACAGCTCATTTGCTGTCCTTTTTAAGGTTACTAATGTATTTACTATAGAGTATATCACACAGCAGAATAGTGCAAGTTAAAAACTCTTAAAAATTAAAAATTTATAACTAGTATATGTATCTTTTTGGTGGTTATAGAATATAGCTTTATAATATATAATTAGTTATATTAGTGATAAAAAGATACATATTCTATTTTATTCTACTAAGGTTATCTTAGGAATATGTACTATTTAGGTGGTAATAGAATAAAGCTTTTTAATATATAATACTTTATACTAGTGATAAAAAGTGTACATATTCTAGAAATTAAATCGTGGAGATTAAGACTCAAGCAAAATGTTCGTAGTCAAGCTACAAACATTTTTGGGGACAATATAAAAATTTATTGAGATTAGCTATTGCTTTCTGTGTGTGATTGTGGTATACTAGGTTTATCAATTAACGAATGAGAGGTTATTTTAATGTATTTTAAAAGTTCCACTTAGAATGTTCCAACATGACAAGTTAAAAAATCTATCAGATATTTTCTTGTATAGTTTTCTGTGTGGGTTTGCTCAAGAGGATAAGAGTGCTGTGTTTTCTCACTACACTAACCAGCAACTTGTAGATATTTTTGGGTGCTCATCACAAACCATTTCTAACTCAATTACTCGTCTTGTGAAGCTAGGATTGGTTAAGCGTGTGGAGGATACACGATTTAGTGATAAGACTAATGACTTTTTTTGTAAACGCACAATCATCACTGACCCAGCTTTGTATCGTGAATACACAAAGGATAACTGGTATATTTCTATGAATACTAATTGGTTATCAGATTGGAAATTGCCATTTAGAGCAGTTCAGCTACTAGCAATTATGTGGTCAACCTACTACCAAGAAGGTAAAGACAAGTTTGTTGAGTTTGATATTCATACTGTGATGACCATTATGGGAAATGTGAATTACAGAACGTATATCAATAACTTTAACTTGCTTAAAGAGCTAGGTTTAGTTAAGGAGCTTACTGAAAAGCATGACCCAAAGAAACTAGTTGAGCTTTGTGTAGAATACCTAGGCAAAGAGGTAAACCCAGAAGAGGTTATTGAATCTACTGTGGATATTGAAAGTGCTAAGTCTTCTGTGGGTAAGTTTAAGACTATGGTTAAATGGGCTGTTAGATTCTTACGTCAAAAAGCTAGTAAGACTGTGAAAGAACTGCTACGCAAGTTAGATGGTTCAATCACTGTGAAACAAAGACTAGAGCCTGTATGGCAAGCCTTTGATTATTATGAGCGACAATCTATAAGAGCAAGTATGCCAGAAGATGCAGACCCTACAGACGGTTATTTTGTACAAGGAGAGATTTATGGCTAAGAATAAGTTTATAGAACTCCTTCAACGTAACTTTGGGGAAAAAGACCTTGTAAACTTTGGAGTAAATAAAAAGTATTATCTAGAGCGTAAGGCTAAAGAAGACCCAGAGTTTGAGGATAGATTTAGTCGTGACTTTGAGCAAGCTAAACATTATATTAAGAATATTGGTTCACAAGTAAAAGCTCTAAGAGACAAGTATGACCTATACTTATCATTCACACCTACTGGTGGTCAAGAGCGTAAGAAGACTAATGCACAAGACACTTATATCATTGCACAAGACATTGATGGAGCACCTATTCCTACAGACCTACCTCCTAGTTACTTTTGGGAAACTAGCTCTAACAAGTATCAAGGGGTATGGGTATTAGATAATAAGGTCAATCCACAAGAGCATGAAGTTCTGTGTAGAAAGCTTGTTAAGAAGTATGGCTTTGACCCTTGTAGTGTTGATATTGTACATCTTTACCGTATTCCTGGTACTGTGAATCACAAGTATGCTACAGATTTTAAAGTAAGTGGTATGCAAGGTGATGGTACTGTGTATCGTAAGCGTGACTTTGTTAAGTTCCTAGAAGACGTAGATATTTCCAAGAGAACAGTTGTCATTGATGAAGAAATTGAAGAAATTAACGCTGATTTAGATTCTGTGCTTGAAGAATACCAAGTTATCAAGGAATTTACACACCGTTTGGCTGTGGATAGGTCAGAATGGGCTTGGAATTTAGAGCAGAAAATGATTGCTAATGGAGCAAGTAAGGAAGAAGTCAAGTTTGTACTCTTAAACGCTCCTAGAGAAATGGCTAAGTTCACAGAAGAGACAGTAGATGCTGAGGTTCACAGAGCCTTTGCTAAAGCAGAAGCTATTGAAACTGGAGAGGGTGAGAAGATGTTGAGGTAGTCACAAGCCTTACTAAGAAAGTTACCCTTGAGGAACAAGAGCCAAGTCAATCACAAGCGTTACCCAAAAAGGTGAGAAGAAAAACATAGGTTTAACATTGTCAGAGTTGATGAGATTCAACCTTTTGACCCTACAGACTTTTGGCTCATTGAAGACTTTTGGGAGAATGGTTCTGTTGGTGTAATTGGAGCACCTTCTAAATCCTTCAAGTCAACCTTTGCCTTAAACCTTGCTTGTGCTGTGGCTACTGGTAAGCCTTTTGACGGCAGAGAAGTTAAGCAAGGAGCTGTGTTGATTATCCAAGGTGAGAATAACTTGTCTATGGAGCAACATAAAATCTATGCTGTGACTGGTTGTGAAACACCTCCTCCAATTTACTTTGTAGATGACAATATCACAATGGAGCAGATTTATCGTCTAGAATCAGATATTAGAGATTTAGGAATCAAGCTCCTTATTATTGACCCTATGTACCTTCTTTTTGGTAATGGAGATATTAACCGTCACCAAGACATTGTAGAGCGTTTAGATATGCTTTCTAAGCTCTCTAAGAAAACAGGTTGTGCTGTAATGTTGATTCACCATAGTAGAAAGCTAGAGCGTGGAGCTAAGATTCAAACCTCGGATATGTATGGTTCAGCTTTCATTGAAGGTTGGTATGAGTCTATGATTCTCCTACAACGTAAAACAAACAACTCAAGTAGAATGACTACATATTTCCGTAACCATAAGTCTGGTGACGTGTATGACCTTGTGGTAAATGATAACATGGGTTGTAAGGTCTACTCTCGTAAGGGAGAAAGTGCTTATGAAGAGCCAGAGGTAGAACTTTCCACGCTAGGAGGGTTTGAAGATGACTAAAATATATAAGGGTTATGCAGATCTTCCTTGGTTTGAGGATATATTGGATAATGGTTGTGAATCTCTTGTGTGGTTCTTTGAGGAATTGTTAAATGATGCAGAAATACAAGACTTGAGTATTCAATCATATATTATCCAATATGTTGAGAGTGGATTCATGAAGAGCAATATTCTTAGGAATCTGAAACAGTACAAGTTCCCACAACCTCAGTATATTCATAAGTTCCCTTTTCTAAGTCAAGAAGCTATTGATTGGCTTGAATGGGAAGCTATAAACAATGTAAAGCAAAAGCTTTATAGCAAGGTATCACAACCATATCTAGAAAAATGGCTAGATAAACCTGAACCTACTAAGCCTTCTTCATTGAGAGGAAAGAGTGAATACTTTAAGGCTTTAAGAAGGGCTTCTCGTGAGTATTGGCTGGAAAAAGCAATCTCTATGGGGGTATAGTATGGCGCTTATATCAATTAAAGCTCATGAAGGTAGAGATATGGGTCTTAGGTTTGATGATGTTATGAGTTTAGATAGCTTGTATATGGTCACAAAACTAATGCTCACACAGTATGGTTCTGTGATGGTCTTCTGTGGTAGAGATATGAAGGGGTTCTACAATGGGTCTATAGATGACCTAATGGTAGGATTGGGGTGGAATAAGTGCTAAACACAATAGACACCTCAAAACCAGTTTGCTTGGATATTGAGACTAAAGGTCTTGATAGACACAGACATGCTATTACCTCAATTCAGTTAGGTTTCACTCACACAGAGACACAAGTATATACTCGTAAGTTCTTTAACTGGGATAAGCTAGGTAAGAAGAGACAACTAGCACTAATGCACAAGCTACAAGAGTGTAAGCTAGTTACCCACAATGGTAAATTTGACTTACTATTCCTTTATGTTAAGACTGGTATCTCTTTAAACCTATGGCTAGACACTCTTGTGCTTGCTCACGTTTGTGGAGAAGAGGAGCTAGGTCTTAAACCTCTCACAGAGAAGTATTTCCATGTTAAATATGATATAGCCAAGGAAGCTAAGGTAGGAGAAATTACAGATAAATTTAAGGCTTATGGTCTTGATGATGTACTATATCCTATGAAGCTCTTGAAGATTTTCCAAAAGAAAATTGCACGCTATGACTTGCTTAAGGTGTTCAAGCATGAGATGAGAGCCTATAAAGCCTATTATGAGGTTGAAAAAGGTGGAGTACCTATTAGTCCTAGAAGACATGAGGTACTTGAAAAGTTAGAAGCAGAGCTTAGACCTTACACAGAAAAACTCTTGACCTATGGAGACATAAACTGGAACTCTAATGCACAAGTAGCAAGTATTCTCTTTGCTCCTAAAGATGAGCCAGTCTATGATGAACAAGGTGAGAGATTGCCTAATACCTATGCTGTGGTAGACTCTAATGGTAAAACCATTGCTGAGTTCAAGGAACGTAAAGAAGCCAATGCACACAAGAAAGAGCATAACATTGATGGTAAAGTCAAGATGGTTAAGCATTATCTTCCTGTGGTTATTGGCTATGGTCAAGGACTTGAAGTAGTTGAACGTACTAAAGCTGGTGCTCCTTCTGTTGGAGTAGATACTTTGTCTAACTATGTAGGTAATGACTGTGTAGATAACTTGCTTGAATATAAGCGTATATCTAAGCTGATTACCTTTATTGAATCATGGGAAGACCTACAAGTAGATGGTAGGATTTATCCTAGCTTTAACATTACAGCAAGGACAGGTAGAACTACTTGTAACAATCCGAACCTTAACATTGTTGAGGGTTCTTTCACCGTAAGGTGTCAAAATAAACTATGTGAACTCAGGGAAACCCTTCGCTAAATTGGGCAATCCTGAGCCAAGCCTTGTAGGGATACAAGGAAGGTGCAACGACTAGTAGAGTAATCTAGGACAGAAGAAATACCCACGAGCGCATAGCCCTAGTTGCATATCAAAAATCTTTGTGGTATAATGTATTCAACAAGTTCCACAAGGAGAAAGATATGAAAAAGTATCAAGACAAAGATTATCTCTATCAAGAGTTTATTGTAAACCATAGAATGGTTAAAGATATTGCAAAAGAGTGTAATATCAGTGTTCGTTCTATAGAAGAATACCTTAAAAAGTATGGTATAAAGAGAGGTAATATTAAATATAGACTAAATGAAGCAAAAACTAGACACTCACTAACCCTATATTCATGTACTACTGTGGATTGATTTCTACTGATGGTTATATGAATAAGGTTGTAAATAGGGTAAGTCTACGATGTTGTAATTTAGGCTGTGACAGAGTATTTGAGAAGATAAAAGAGTACCTTGAATGGGAAGGTAGTATAACTAAGTATGGAAAAAGTGTATGATATTACACCTACTTCTAGTAAGTTAAAAGAGGTTCTAATAAGTGCTGGGGTAAGTCCTTTAGGTAAGATTCATAATGAGTTTCCTAAAGAGTTTTACTCACAAGACTGTGCTAGAATGTTCTTTAGAGGGTTACTTGATGGAGATGGTAATATTAGAAAAGCTGGTACATTTAGGATAACTATCTCAAATAGGGTATACTTAGAAAAATTCTCTGAGTATGTAAACAAAACTCTTGGAACTTCTACAGAGGTTAAACCTGATAGGAAATACTGGAAAATTGAAATGAGACAACATGACAGCAAGGTATTTTTAGATTGGGTTTACCAAGGATTTGAAGATTTTAGGTTTCAAGATAAATACTCTGTATATGAGAGCTTTAGCTAGGGTGAAGATATAGTCTGAACTTACAAGATGATAAATTGTAAGAGCTATAGGATAAAGAGCCTATGGGATAACATAATGACAACAGTGCCCACAGAACAGTTATGTGCGTAATCTTATTGAAGCTAGACCAGGTTGGAAGATTATTGAATCAGACCTAAGTCAAGCAGAGCTTCGTGTAGCTAGTTGGTTTGCTAATGATATAAATATGCAACATGCTTACCAATCAGGTAGTGACTTGCACAGTAAGACTACAGAGCTTCTATTTGGTGATATTAGTGGGTTAAGTCATGATGAGCAGAAGAGACTACGCACAAATTCAAAATCTTGTAATTTTGGTTATTTATATGGAATGAGTGCAAAAACATTCATACAGTATGCAAAAGGATTCGGTCTTACACTTACACAAGAGGATAGTGAGAAAATCCGTGCTGATTTCTTTAATGCCTATCCTAGATTGCTTGTGTGGCATGAAGAGTGTAAAGAGTTTGCTAGACAGCATGGGTATATTGAGTCACCAATAGGACGTAAAAGATGGTTTGATAATATCAATAGCTATGACTTTAAAAAGCGTTCTGCTGATGAGAGAGCTTCAATCAATACACCAGTACAAGGGTTTGCTTCTGATATATGTATTAGTGCTTTAGCTGATATTGTATTTAGTAAAGAGCTAGACCATACAAGATTTAATGTACTAGGTTCTGTGCATGATGCCATACTGATTGAGGTAAGAGAGGACTATGCTGATGAACTAGCCCAATATGTAAAAGAAACAATGGAACACCCTTCTATACTTGAAGGTTTAGATGTTCCTATACCGATTGTATCGGACGTAGAAATAGCCCAATGTTGGGGAGGACACTAATGCACTTATACGACAAGTACAGTTACTCTATGGAAGACTATAAAAAGCTCAGAGAGAAGAATAGACTGTGCTTTCAAGCAGATATAGAGCACTACTGTAGAAACCAAATTGATTATGAACCTAAATATGAAATTGGTGTGGAAGGTAGAGAATATGTGATGTGTAAGTTTGTAAAAGGCTTAAGGCATATCAATAAAACTTATGGTGAACAGATTACTGTGTTCACAAGTTTTGATGAAATGTATAAGCTCAACTTTAGACTACCATCTAACATAGACTTTATGGTCATGCACAATAGTGCTGTGACATTCATGAAAACACGCTACGTCTCACACAATATAGCCTTTACTTATGCTGTGGGTGATAGGGGTAATCAGTTACAGATTCACTATCCAGCTAACACACCAGAGGTAGAGGAACTAGCTAAGTTCATTATCAGAAATGGTTTTAGAGAGTATGTACGCAGTTGATGAATACTTTGATGGGGAATTAGTAGAAGAGCATTTATTTCTCACTTATGAGAGAGCCTATGCCTTCTATGACCTCATGTTCAATAAGACTAAATCTACCTACTTTGTGAGGTATGAATACAGAGGTTTAATACATGACAGTAAACAAGAACAGCTCAGTTGGTATTACTGAGGATATTATTACTAATATTATGCACTTAGGTGCTAGTGAGTATCATCTTGAAATTCTTATCCGTAAATATGAAGACCAAATTAAGTTTTGGTATAATATTGACACACCAGACTTGCAGTCAGAAGAAGACAAGACTGCTATCTATGACACAAAAGGATAAAGTGAATCCAGATTACAATGACACTACAGCAGGTCACAGAACAGCGTAGAGGGCTATGAACTACTTAAATCACAAGCTAATGATAATGGCAACCCTGACCTTTGGTGCTTGTTAAAACACGTTCTGGTGGCTGTGATAACGTCCTTTGAAGCATGGCAAGTAGATATTGCTAATGATAAGGTTAAGTTTGTGTTTTTAGAGCATGTCTCGTGTGGCTAATCAAGTATTGGCAATGTTCTTGGGCTATGAAGTAACCCCTTGTAGTGCTTGCTTAACTGACCAATTAAAAGAAGATGGAAAATAAAAGGGAAAAATTTTTTAAATTTTCTCAATTTCTCTCTTGACAAATATCCGAATATAGGTTAAACTAGTATATGTAGAAAGGAGCAAGACATGAAAGAACAAATTTTAAAAAGTCTTGAGACCATGAGCAAAAGCTCAGTTAAGTAAGGAAATTGGTATCTCACCATTCATCTTAAACAAGTTTATCTCTAGTAAAATGGAAACAATTAGAACTGAATACTTGGATAAGGTAAAAGCCTATTACGGAGAAGAGGAGTTACCTAAACAAGAAAGAGCTACACTCTCTGTAGAAGTACCTGAATTATCCAAAGAAGAGATTAAATTTTTCAACACACTAGATGTTAGTGGGATTTATGATAAAATTAGCACACTAGGCTACATTAACTATGTATTTATGTCTAAAGTAAGACAATCACAACCTTGGTTTATCCGTTTAGCACGAGGTAAGAAGGCTGATGATGTAAAAGATATTGTTAAACGCTTAGGATTGGCTGTTCTGTGTGGACGTTACCTTGAGAAAGATGTTGAGAAAACTTATGCAATTAAGTTACCATCAGAACACTACTTTTGTAAATATGGTAATGGAGGCACTGGTTGGGCTGTAGAGCCTAATAAGTTTACAATTAAGTCAACTAATAAAGAAGAACTAGCTAAAGAGTATCCTGAATTTAAGGAGTTCATTGTGGAGCTTGGTGTGCTAATTGAGCATTACAATGGAAAGCCAAGAGGATATACAATTAGTGAGCGTACTAGGAAGAAGAATTAGAGAGCTACGTCTCTCAAACAAAATGACACAAATGCAACTATCTAAGCGATTGGGTTATAAGAATAACTCTCGTGTGGCTAGTTGGGAAAATGGTCATAACTTACCGTCTGCTACAAATGTTAAGCGACTATCAGAGATTTTTGAAGTAGATATGGTGCAATATGTCAATGAAGGTGTACCTACTATTGATATAAATATTGCACGTATTATCAGAAAAGCTAATCAGCTTGGTAAAACACGTATGCAGACAATCAAAGCCCTAGATAGAAAAGGACTAATCACAGAAGAAAATGAAAAGAAAGTTATTGAAGCTGTACTGTCTGGTAAGTGGGTGTCTACTATTGCTCCTAAGTATAACGTTGATGATAATGCTGAACAGAGTGAATGAGTTAGATAAGAAGCTTACCACAGTGAAAAATGACTTGAATGTAGAGAGAACACAGCGTACTGGAGCAGATTACTCCATAGGTATGAGGTTTGATACTCTATTCATTACTTGCAGGAGGGAAAACAACCATGAAAACCACAGTTAAGATACCAAGAGAAATTGGTGAATGGATTGAGTATTGTAAATATCATAACATTACTTTATATGAAGCCCTATGCATAACATACGAATTTAGTACACCTTCTGATAGAGTCTTTAAAGGTGATATTAGTAAGTGTGTACAGTGGACTAGGAAAAATTCTAATGATTTTGCATGCGCTTGGGTAAATGGTTATGAGGTAGATGAAAAGTATTACTACATTGCTGTTCCTTGTGGTAATGGTACATATAGAAGAGCTTTTGTTGATAGTGAAGATAAACTAGTTATAGGTAACTTTACTTATACCAATGAGAAAGATATAGCTAAAGTATCAAGAGATGCGAAGATTAAACTCACAAAGAAGATTATCAAAGAATCAGAATTAGCATGGACTTGGCAATTTGCTAAAGAATTGGAGTTGTACTTATGAAATACTTAAAAGTTAGTAATAGGTTAAGCACTACATTAGATAGACTTAGAAAAGGTAGCTATGATACTAATCGTGTATATTCAGTAGAGATTAAGTTTGTAAATGATAAAGAGATGGAGTTTACATTCCAGTGTTTGCACTAGAAAAAACTTGAAAGTTATTTTGAGTGAATCAAAAATGTTTAGGTTAGCTTATCTAGATGCAGAAGATGTTATAATAAACCCTAATCATATTATTGTTGTTTTACTAGATGAGAAGGAGTATAAATGAAATTTAGTGTATCTCGTGTGAATACTTATCTAGAGAACCCTTGGGAGCATTGGTGTAAGTATATTGCTGGTTACAAGGAAATCCCTTCTCCTGAACGTACAAAGTACATGGATAGAGGTACAGTATTTCACACAGCTATGGAACTAATGGCACAGCACAATGGAGAACTCACAGAAGAGCAACAAGGAGATGACTATTAAAGTGCATGAGTTTTCACCATTCAGTGATGAAGCTAGACACACAGGTCTACTTGCTGTGGAGCGCTATCTTGCAGAAGGTGAAACTGTAGATTTCACCAAGGTAGTAGAAACAGAGAAGAAGATTGAGCTTAAACTACCTAATGGTCATGGGTTTATAGGCTTTGTTGATGCTGTGATTGATAATGGTGATGGTACTGTGTCTCTTATTGACTATAAGACCTATAGTGAAGCACCACAAGAGCCTAAAATGAAGTATAGCCTTCAAGGTAATATGTACATGGAAGTCATGACCAAGCTAGGTTATAAAGTAAAAAGATTTCTGCTTTTTGAGTGTGTGAACCCCTAAAGAGGTTCTAAAAGGCAGAATGTATCGTGTGAAGCATATTAAATTCCCTTACAATAAGTATCGTGGAGCTGATATGTTTGAGCAAATCTGCAATTAACCACATGATTGCCAAAAACCCTAATCTTCGTATGTATACACCACCAGAAAAAGACAACCTGGAGTATATGATTACTTCTATAAAGTCTATATTGGAGATGTTGCAGAAGATTTAGATGAATTTAATGAAAAAGTTTTAAAAAGTTGAAATTACCTCTTGACAAGGTAACACGTTTTTGATAAACTAGTCTTGTGGTGGTAGAGCTAATCACAATAAAACCCTCTACACAATAAATTTAAGGAGGGTCATGTGAAAATGACTAATGTAGAACTAATTGTTGCACTCGCTCAAGCTATGGGAGTAGAAATTCCATCAGCTCAATCAACAGAAGATAAATACATTATCTTTGTAGGTAAGAAACCACGACGTGTTAAAGCACCATACATTGCTATCAATGCTAACGGTGAACTTTCTGGATTCACAGAAGAAGCTGACGTACTTGGTCATGGTACTGACAAGATTGGTAAATTCACTCTTGCTGAAATTGAAGAACGTTTCCCTCAATTCAATCATGAAGCGTTCCTAGTTAAAGTAGATTAAAGGAGATAGGCTACATGGTTTATCTGTGTAGCCTTAACTTTTATATGGAATGTAAGATTTTTGAAAGCTCTAGTAGATATGAACTTGAACAAAAGATAAATGATTTTATCAAGTATAAGGTAGATGTAAATATATCGTTTTCTTCTTGTCAAGTAGGTTATTCTACATACTATACAGCTATTGTTTACTATAGAGTGAGGTAAGTTATGGGTAAAGATACTTTTACTAAAACGTTCAAAACAGCTAACACAGAGCAGTTTGATGAAAACCTAAACAAGTTCCTTGAAGGTGAAGATAAGATTATCACAAGCGTTAAGTTTAGTGAAGGCCGTGTAACTTTCAATGGAATCAAGATTGAAAAAGAAGAGAAAAGATGCTTAAGTTTATTTGGGCACAAGATAAGAATGGACTGATTGGTAACAAAGGGAGATTACCTTGGTCTAATAAAGCTGACCTTAACTACTTTAAAAACCAAACAACAGGTGGAGTAGTTGTCATGGGTCTAGCTACATGGGTATCAATCGGAAGTAAACCCCTTAAGGGTAGAATCAATGTGGTATTGACACACAAAGATGAGATTGATGGCTATGATGATGAGAATGTATACATTGCTAACTCTGTGGAGGAGGTCTTACAGTTTGAAAAAGAAACTGACAGAGATGTTTGGGTCATTGGAGGAGCAAGAACATTCAAAGCCTTTGAAAATTACTGTGAGGAAGTAGTAGTAAGCACCATTGATGGAGATTACAGTGGGGATACCTACTACACAGGCTTAAAAGACAAACTCACAGAAGATAAAGTAGTAGTAACAACGAAAGGTGATGGCTTCTCTGTGAAGCACTATAGGTTAGTAGAATGATTGAAGCACTTTTAGCAGTAATTACTGTACTGATTATAGCTCTGTGTGTATCTATTTACTTTGTAATAGTCCTACAAGGCTCTAAAACGTCCCTAGAAGTCGATAAAGACCATCTTGGTCATATTATAGGGAACTACAGAAAAAACGAGGAGAAGCAAATTGAGAGCCTTCTAGGAGGTATTGATGGAGTAACCTCTGTAACCTTATCACCTATCCGTTACTTGGAGTTAGTTAAGACTGAGGAAGATTTGGCTGAGTACAGAATAAAGATTAGGAAGATTGGAGATTACCATGAGTGATAACTTGTATAAGCTACTAGAAGAAGCTCTAATCGTTATCTTTGCTCTATCCGTGTTTTATATTGACAGACGAGGTAAGAAGTAATGAGTGAAGATATTGTAAAAGCTGAAAGGTATAATAAGAATACACTTGAGTGTTTGGACTTCTGGATGTTCTCAGGTCTAAATCCTCTAGTAGCATCAGCAGTTAAGTATGTGTGGAGATTCAAGTATAAAAATGGTATACATGACCTAAAGAAAGCATTAGTTTTCATTGATAGAGCTTTGGAAAGAGGGACTAATGAGGTATACTTCACAGAGAAAGTTGTTTTTGTTACAAGAGACTTATTAGAAGACTTTGATGATTTTCAATATGACTTTATAATAACTTCATGCAGAACTGTATCAGAAGAGTATTATATTGGTGCTCTTAAGAGTATGAAAATAAAGCTAGAACATTTGATATATAGTTGGGAGAATATGGTTGAGTAAAATTGAATTAACTCTTGTGATTATTGTAGCTGTGTACTTTGGATTGAATTTCTTTGTACACCTATATGAATTGCTACATAATTTCAAGGTAATTAAAGTAAAGTTACGAGATGATGGTGTGAACCCTATCAATCGTATTGTAATTGGAGATTGGATTGACCTAGAATCCAACACAAAAGTAACTTATAAAGCTGGTGACACAGTAGTGATTGACTTTGGTGTAGCTATGGAGCTTCCTAAAGGTTATGAAGCACACATACTACCTCGCTCAAGCACATTTCAAAACACAGGATTATTACTCACAAACAGTATGGGTATCATTGATAACTCTTTCTGTGGAGATAATGACTTTTGGGGTGCTAAGTTCTATGCTACAAAGGCTGGTAGCATTAAAAAAGGACAACGCTTGTGTCAGTTCAGAATTACAAAGAACCAACCTGAACTACATTTCAAGGAAGTAATTAGCCTTGGTAATGCTGACCGTGGTGGATATGGTTCAACTGGAAAGTAGGATAGAATGAAGCTAAAGAAACTTAATAAAATTAAGCTACACACAATGACAGTTTTCTATGGAGCACCTGGTTCTGGTAAGTCTAGCTTTATCAACTCATTACCAGGTAATGTATTGATTATTGACACAGACCGTGGACTTGCTTCTGTGGAACAAGATGACCGTTTCTCTGTAGCTGAGTGTGCTAGTTGGAATGATGTTATTGAAGCCTTAAGCTATGCTAAAGATTTTGATAGTATCGCTGTGAGACCACTTAACAAACGTTCAAGAGCTTTGTTACAAGGACATTATGGAAGCTAATCATGCTAAGAAGATGCAACTACAACATTATGGTGAAGCATCTACTCGCTTAAAAGCATTCATTGATGAGCTTGTGGACTTATCTTATCAAGGTAAGAATGTGTATGTCATTGCACAAGAAAAGAACTTGAACATTGAAGATGTAGTAGATGAGAATGTACCAGCACAGACTGTACCTAACCTTATGGATAGTGTGGCTAAGTATGTTACAGCATCATCTCGTATCATTGGACACACAGAGCGTGTGACTAAATCTAAGATTGTGAAAGGTGAGAAAAAGGTTAAGGACTTCTACCAAGTTCGTCTTGCTGGAAACCCTATCTACACACTTAAGGTAACTCGTAAGCCTGGTCTTACAATCCCTGACACAATGGTTAACCCCTCATGGGAAGCTGTTGTAGGATTGACTGACGGAAGCACACAAGCAAAAACGAAAGAGGTTAAAGAATAATGCCATTAATTAAAATCAAACCACTAGAACAATCAGAAACTATCTATGTAGATGGTAGTTATGTAGCAAACATTCAAGCAGTAGACAGGGACGTTCTCGCTCTGACTTGGATATGCTTACTGTGACACTTAAAGGTGACTTTGGAGCATCTTCTCCACATGTTATCCGTGGTTACTTCATGGATTCAGAACAAGGACGTAAGCTCCTATTTAAACTCTACAAAGCATTGGGTCTTGAAAAACAAAAACAAGTAGACACAGACGACCTTCAAGGTAAGTATGTTGGTATTGTCATTAAAGAAGGTAAACCTTACAATGATAAACGCTCATGGTCTGTAGTAGACTACTACATGCTTGATGAAGATGACTCTGATGATGACGTAGATGTTGACACAGACGATTGGTCTGATGCAGAATAATTAGCTAATAGGGTGAGTGACTAAATCAACTAAACTATAAATAAAGAAAGATTTAATTTCTAATTAACACCCTAGTCACTCCTCTCCATAGAGCTGGTAGGAAACACTCCTTAATTTGTTAAATTTTCATGCTGATTTTACCTGTAATACGTTTTCCCATTAGACAGATTACCTACCAGTTCCATGAGGGGAAACCCTCGTCATGATTTTTACTCTTATTATTAATTCTAGCGTGGAAGGATTTTCCTTCCCTAAATGCACACAATACACCCCTTTCCGTATTTAATAATTTAGGGTCTATTCCTTTCATCTAAATTATAGCTTGCCTGTGTGTCTACTAGTTAGACTACAACATTTAATTGTGTGCATCTAGGAGGGTAAATATGACAATAACATTAGAAGGTCTTAAAGAGTATGTACTCCTAAGACGTGATGCCTTTGAATACAAGTATGATTTGAATGGCATGAAAAGAAATCCCTTGTACCGTAAGCATTATCCAAACAACCTTAAATACCTTGATAAAATGTCACAGATTCTTATTAGGACAATGAACAATCACCCTGTACCTATTAGAGAGAAACTACTTACTGTGCTTGTGTATCGCTTTGTGGGTGATAAGGACTTTGTGAGAAGACATACGAATAAACAAGGTATGATAACACTTAAAGAGCTTAATGTGTTGGCTAAAAAGCTAGATAGTGAGAAGACTGTTCTTGTGCACAGATATGCAACACCAATAAGTAAGAGAGGTATCACAGGGCTAAGTAGAGGTGAGTTCTTACTCGCTGTGGCTTGTGACTTCTTAGATAAGCTACCTCCTGATAACTTCTATAAATGGAAGACCTCAGAGATTGCTAGACAGTTTATTGAGTTTGAGAATGTGTATGGAATCAGCTATACTATGGCTTATCAATTAGCTTCTGACATTAGTTATATCAATGAGCTGTGTGTTAAGATTGACTTTATCAAGGCTGTACCTGAGAGAGCTAGAGAAATGTTCTCCTACATTACAGGTCAACCTTATAGACTAGAACGCTATGAGCAGTTCACCTATGAGTTTATGGATTGGTATGCAAACCAAGACTTTCTAGAGAATAAAGAGAGACTTGTGCTACCTCATGACGTTACACAAATGTTATTAGGCTATAGACTATATGTATTCAAAGGTGGATTGATTACTAGACACAGAACAGAACGAAAACCAAGAAACATTACTAGAGGGATTGTTATATCAAGGAGCATGTATGAGTATTATAAAGAAAGTGTGGATTCTAAAAAGGATTGATGAGCTAGGAAACTGCTACCACACCTTAGAAATTAGTAATTATGTCACACGAAACAGATTCATTAGAGAATGGATTGGAGATGATACTGTGTACACAAGAACCAAAGAGGGTGATGTAGATATTATCCTTAAGCGTAACGGAGAGGAGTTGTGGTATTATGAAGACTACCCAGAGTCTTACCGCTGATGAAGCATCAGACAAGTATATAGAGCTTGAGAAGCTTTATAAAGAGATTGGTAAGGAGATAAAGGAAACTCTTGACCACAGAAAGCTTAAGAAACTCAGACGTAAACGTAAGCTCATTAGAGCTGAACAGAATATGCTTTACCCTTATATGGTCAACACAGGTTATGTAGCTTACACAGAGCATGTACTAGGGCTAAAGGGTAATCAAGCATTATATGGTAGATACATAAGAGGTAAGAAATGATAGACTTAGAGATTTTAAGAAGAAAAGCTAAGAAAGGCATCTTCTCCCTAAGCAAACTCCAAAGTGGGTTTACTTGTTTGGAACTAGATGCCTAGCTATTGGATTCTATAGAGGTGAGGAGAAACGTATCCTCTTTATAGCTGAGAAGCCTACATGTGGATTTCACAATGGTCATAAGATATTTAAGTTTATTTTATCACTAGAAGCTAGATGCTATGAGCTACGATTCTCAGGACAGATTGACTTAGGCACAGAGCAGTTCTCTAAAGGATTTTATGTGTAAGGGTGCATTATGGAAACAGTAGGGGAATTATTAGAAGTAATAAGGAAGAACACAGATACAGACTTTGTAAAAGTATCAGGAACACCAAAAAGATGTGTGCTAAAGAATGTTTATGATTTAGTAAATGTTCCTGGGTACTTTGTAGAATTTTGGTATCCAGAATATGACTATGGTGATTCTATCTTTATTTCTGATATAGAGAATACAATGTATTTCCATAATGCTCCCTCTATTCACCACAGATTGCTTTTGACTCTAGGTGTAGGTGGGTAGATAAAGATGATATAGAATTTAGAGAGCCTTGTGGGTTTTATATTTAGGGGGTTATCATGGAAACATCAGAAGAGATAAGAAAAATCGTAAATACAGCCTTAGATAATAAATACTGGAAAGCTCCTAATGCTCCTAAGAAATGTGTTCTCTATAGATATTTTGATTTAATAAATGTACATGGGTATGTTGTTGAGATTATTGGTGTTGATTGTGTTGATAGGATTTACTATTTATAGCTGATAAATCTAATATTGACTTGTTTCATCATGGTCTTGCTGTATTAGAATCAAAAGTTTTTGAGAATAGGTGCTTGTGGATAAATGATGACGATATAACTATAATAAACACAGAGAGGTTCTATATATGACAGTTATGACTAGACAAAGAGCTTTGACTGAGCTAACTGATGAATTATTTATCGGAGATACTATCTATTTTAAGTCACCATGCTTTAGAGCTTTGTTTATTAGAGATGGTGTGAAGGGATATGCTAGAAAGCTACACCCAAAAGGCTATCTCTTTATAGCTGATGAAAGACAAAAGAAACAATGTTATGGCTATGGTTTTATACTTGAAAGAAGTGAACTATTAGCTAGACGTTGTTTATTATTAGAGGATAGAGCTGTTAAAATCCTAGAGAAAGGACTATGGATATGACAAATGTAGAAAGAGTAATAAAAGATATTGAGGAAAGAGAGTTTACTATTACTCATTACCATTGTAGGGCATCTATAGAGATATCTGAAGCTGATTTTAAACGTTTTTGAAGGTAATGTGGAGAATTTGAGAAGGTCACACCTAGAACTTCACTTAAACATACTCTATTTATAGCTGATAAGGAAGACAGTTACCAATTACACAATGGGTTCTCCTTGATTGGTGATAATAGTATGCCAGACGTATTATGGTTTAAAGAGCTTGATGATAAAATTACTAGAGGTGAAGTGTTTTATATTTGAGAGGATAAAGATGAAAGAACACCAAAAGAGTATATAAAATTAATAGATGAAAAGTTTGGAGTAAAGGGTAAACCTAGAAGAGCTTATTATGAATATAGGAATACACCAGATAGAGGTATCATAGTAGAATTAGAACCACTCCCTGTTACTAGAATATTTATATCAGACGAGCCAAGAAGCTATTATCATAAATGGTCTACAGAACTAGATAGTATGCACTTACCTGATTGTGTGTGGCTTACTTCAAGTCAGATAGTCAATTAGGTTTAGATAAAGGATTCTTCATATAAAACAAAAAGAGCCAATTAGGCTCTCTTTTATTTATTCTTTTTATCATCACAGTTACAGTCATCTTTAGGAATCTCTGTGAACTTCAAGCAGTCAGGCAAGTCTTTACCTTCAATGATTGGTACATACTCAACCTTGAATTGGTGAAGTCTGAACACACCACTAGCTTGGTTATCAGGTACAACCCTTACCTTAATGTATTGACCAGCAGGTACAATGATTGTATCAGACATTTCCATAGCACCATCAGATATACCAGTCATTTGCCAATGCACAGAGCGCTGTTTAACCATGTCTGTGGTATAGCTCTCTCCACTGTGATAAACTACAATCTGCATTGTGTTATCCTCTTGTGGGTTTAAGGTAGTACCATCAGCACACCAACGTAAGAACACACGATACTGTCTATCTGTGAGCTGTCTACGCTTATCATCATTCTCAAAGTCCACACCAGTAGTAGAATCCATGTAGAGGTCAATGTCATACTCTTTAGTGATTGGTGCATAGAACGTAGCAGAAGACACAGCAGAGTTACGAGAGTAGTTCGTGTGTACTTTACCCATATCTCCAATAGAAGCTACATACTCACCCATACACTGTACCATATCCCACAAAGCACAGATATTCTCAATGTAGTGGTTAAGCTGACAAGCTAGTTTCTTGATGAATGATGAGAAGAACTTAGGGTTATAGCACTTCTGTGATTCTGCCATACAAGCAAAACGTCCTACACCCTTGTTATTCTCCTCTAAAAGCCTATCACAATCAGCAACAGGAATGTCTTCACAGTCACAGCTATCATACCAGCATCTATCTTTAGGATTCTCATTGTAACTCTTGAAAGATGCTTCATTCAGTCTTGTGTTTTTATTATCCTCGTAAGCCATTAGCTACCTATCTTTCCTTGTCTCTTCCAATTACCATCTTTACGAATGTAATTACCCCTAACTACACCAGAGCCAGCAGGTTCTACATAGCCAAACCTTGGGTCTCTAGGAATAACTTGTCCTACTTGCTCTACATTTATTTCAGTAGACGATTTATCCCAACTATTATGGGTACGTCTAGCCATGTGGATATCCTTAGTCACAAAAGATTTCCATGAACCACTATTTCTAATAGCCCAAGGTCTAATCTTAGCTACTCTATCATAGAGGATTGTAATGTCTTCTGTGAAGGAAGGCTCTGCTGGTTTTACTGGGTTTTTATAAGCAAACACCTCACCACGAGAAGCATTACCAAAGAAAGAAATTTCCCAGCTATCATTAGCATGTGCACCTTGTGGGTTATAGATAGTGCTACGTCCTCTAGAGTTTGCCCCTAGAGTCATGTTGATTTTACTACCTATCCCCTGCAAAAGCATAGGAACCTCTAGGTACGCTACTTGCACCATTATATATATTACCATAATCATCACTAACTGTACCAACACTAGAGCTTAATTGTGAGCCAGGTGGTTTCATAATAACTGTAGTTGAGCCATCTACATAGGCATCTACATATTGTTTATAGTCAATATCAACAACAGAGGTTAAAATTGCTGTTGTAATAGGGTATCCAGATGAATCAACAAAGGTCATAGTAAGGTCTATTTCATATATATCATATATGTTAAACTTAAGACCACCACTCTCATAGTCCATGTGAATCCACAAACCAGGGTTAGCATCACTAAAAGAGGTTCTTCTAAAGTTATTTACTCTAACAATAATATCTACACGTTTACCAGACACAGTAGAACTTACTCCAGTAATTCTAGCTGAGTTCCCTGGTCTTACATTTGGTGCTCCTTGTCTACCTGACCAATCCACCTCTCTTGAGTTAAAGCTCCAACTTATAGGTCTAGCAAGAGCATCTACATTTTCATTAGAGGTAAACAGTTTCATTCTATCATAGTAGGCATAACTTCCAGCTCTGCTATTATCATACTCTTCCCATACAGCTATATCCCCATAATCTTTTATAGTTTGAGTATTGTTTTTAAGTTATTTATTCTATCAATTACTTGACTATTTGCTTGAACATCTCTGTTATAGTCATACAATTTTTGCTGGTAATCCCTTACCTCTTGTCTACTATTATAGTCACTCTCAGAAGGTGTTCTTTTTTGAGTTTCATAAAGCTCTCTAGCTGTGTAACCTTGGAAAGTCTTCTGTGTAGCTGATATTGCAGTGTTAAATGTATCATACTCAACCGTCACAGGAGATGCTAGTCTTGACCTGTATGTGCATCTTTATAATAGATATTATAATTAAACTTAGCCATTAGCTGATTCCTCCTGCAAGGTCATTCTCTGTGCTACCATTGTTAGTCCTAATAAAGGCATCACCATCAGGAACACCACCAAAGAGGTTGATATTACCTGTAGCAAGGTGTCTATTAGGTTTAAGGTTTCCTTTGAAGATAGTGTCACCAGTTTGTTCCCATGCACCAGAACCTTTAAGGTCTTCAAGTAGCTTAGTAAAAGCATCTTTAAGCTCATTGTATTGGTTCACAGTGACATAGTTATTAAGGTCAGGTTGAGGAATCTCCACAGAGTTTCCATTAGAAATGGTTAGCCTATTGTTACTAATAGAAAGAGTCTGATTATCATTATCTCTCTTGTTCTCTAAAGCCTGTATTCTGGTTGCCAAAGCTGTGTCATTATAAGGAGTACCTACAGGGATATTTCTCTCACCTAGCTTAGTTAGGTTTAATGTGTTACCACTAATAGTACTCACTTTGTAGAATACCTCTTTAGGAGTTGTACCACTACTATCAACATCACGTACAAATATCGCCAGTCTTTACATCAGTGGATTCCATAAGGTTAGTCTTTGAAGTAACGTTATTTCTTACTGTACCTTTTGTGTCTCTATAGACAGTATTGGTATCAGGTCTATCTTCTAATGCTTGGATTCTATTTCTCAATACTGTGTCATCATAAGCTACACTAATAGTGTCTTTATCATCAAACTCTACAGTCTTAGGCTGACCAGTTACAAAGTTATAAGTAAGTCTTACTTTATTACCTTCACGACTAGCAGTTACTCCTGTGACAAAGTTATCTGTCTTACCCTCTAAAGTAGTCAGTCTAGCCTTTAGTTGAGTATCATCATAGGCTGTCACAGTAGGAGAAGTTTGCTGCTCATTTTTAATGTATGTAGTTTTTGACATTATACTAACCTCGGTGCATTATAATAGTTATTATCACTTGGATTCTTAAGAGCAATAGTACCTTGTCCAGATTGAATGAAGTACCTTACATTTCTAATAATAAGTGTTAACTGACCTATGACAGTATTATTCCTTTTAACCTCAATCTCAATAGGCTCTGCTAAATCAAGCTCTTCTTTAGTGACATAGTGTGTATAGTATTCAGTATGGGATTCTAGTACAACACTCTAAACTACTTTAGCTTTAATAGATATTGTAGCTTTATTATTAGCATCTTTCCAATTAGCATTTATGGAAGTATCAAACTTAATATCTTTATCCAATGTTGATAAGCATTAAACCCTAATGATGTACTATTGAGTGATACACCAGTTAACTCTAAAATTAGCTCCTGATGCTTTAATTAAACCATCGCCATAAGTATAATTTAACTCATAGTCAAATAAGATACCTGCTTCTATAATTAAATTTTTGTTCAGTCCCAACATTTTTCTACAGCATAAGATAAACTATCTCTAATAGCATTATTATACCTTTTATCAGGAGTTATGGGTAAGAATTTACCATTATTTAATGAATAAGGGTATGTTAGATACTTAAGTGAAGCTATATCAAGAGAGAAATTGTTATCACTATCAAGAATAAGTCCATTACCCTTAGCCTTGTACTTGGTATCCTTATCCTCTTTTGCTTCTAAAGCATTAAGTCTATTGACCACAGCAGAATCATCATAGGACACAGCATTATTAGGCTGTGGTAGCTCTACCTCACCTCCACCATTAGAGAGGATAAGTTTATTGCCTTCTTTTCTAATAGTCTGTTTGTCATTAGGTAGGGTTACATTATTACCATTAGAGATAGTCAGTACACGAGTGTTATTGTCTAGTGTTAGATTCTGATTATCTCTATCTTGTTTAGTTTCTAAGTCTCTAACACGTTCTAGAAGTGCTTCATTAGAATTAGGTCTAGCTTCTAAGTCAGCAACTCTTGCCTTAAGAGAAGAATCATCATATACTGTGTCCTTATCAGGTTTATCCTCTAAGGCTTTTACCCTAGCTTTTAAGGCTGTATCATCATAGGCTAAAGTCACTGTGTCCTTATCCTCAAATTCAACCTCTTTAGGAGCACCATTCACAAAGGTGTAAGTAAGTTTAACCTTATTACCTTCCCTAGAGACTGTTACACCACTCACAAAGTTATCAGCCTTATCTTCCACAGCTTGAATACGTCTACGGAGTTCAGCATCATTATACACAGTGTCTCTATCTTCTGGTAGGTTGATTGCATTACCATTGCTGATAGTGATTGTTCTACCATTGATTGAGAGGTTCTGTGTATCATTAGGTAGGGTTACTGTATTTCCTCTTGTGATTGTAAGCTCTCTTGTATTATTATTTAATTCAAGATTCTGAGGTTTCTGTACTGTACCTCCAGCACCTCCCATAAGAATCCAATGAGTTCTATCAGGAGATAGGGCATACATATTACCATCAGGGGTTCTGAATAAATGGTCAAAGTCACCCATGAAAGGGTCTGGAAGACTATCCACAGGAGCAATCCAAGTGTCTTTAGGGTAAGTGCAATCTCTACAGAATGTATTGGGATTCCCCCCACAAGAATAACAACCCATTAGTTAATACCTCCTGCCAAGTCATTTTCTGTACTTCCATTATTAGTACGGATAAAGTATTGTCCGTCTGGTTGACCACCAAACAAGTTAATGTTACCTGTAGCAATGTTACGATTAGGAACAAAGTCACCATCTAGTCCACCAGTCCAAGCACCACTAGCTTGTAAGTTATTTATAATCTTATTTAAAGCTCTCTTGAGCTTCTCATTCTCTGCTCTTAAATCAGCATCATTGTAAGGCTGTGAAGGACTTGGAATGTTCCCTGTAAAGCTAATAGTACCATCTTTAGAGATACTAATTAAGTTACCTGCTTTATAAGTAGGAGCAGTAGAACCTCCACCTCCAGCATTATTAGCTAACCAACACAACTGATTAGATACGTTCTTATTGAAACACCACTGTGAGTAGGCAAACTTGGCTGTCTGGTCTACAATCTCACACATTTGGCTATCCCTAAGAACTAGAGCGTGCATTTTTATTTTATCATCATTCTGTGCTAAGAGTGATTGGCAAGCTGTCTTACCAACTACTATATCTTCACACTGACAGTTTACACAATCTGACATTAGTTATCTCCTAAACAATCAAAATCGCATGACATTAAGTCACATTCTTCTATAGGGGGTATAGGTTTTGGAGGTTCATGAAGGTCTACAGTTTCCTCTAAAGTTATTACCAAAGAAGTCCATTACCCAGTTACTTGGCTCTTCTGCATCACCATTCTGTTCTGTGGCATCAGGAGCACCACCTATAATCTCAAAATCAATCTTGGTAGCCACACCAGCCATAAGCATAGACCCTTTAGGTACAGATTCCTCATATTCATAGTCATTATTGTAGGTACTCTTGAAGTATGCTCCATCTTTTGCAATATCAGCATCATTAGGAATACTATAGATAGTTTGGCTGTTATTGAAACTTGCTTTAAAACTTTGTAACCAGTCAATATCACTGATAACCATTACATTCATAAGGTTAAGAGGTGCTCCACTATCATCAGTAAATTCAAAAGAACCTCTAACTTTATAAATTTTTATACATATCAAAAGATATACCACCAGAAGAGCTATAGATTTGTAGGTATCTATCACTAAGCCCTGTTTTATAGTAAGATTCTCCCCCAGATTTAGAGAAGAACTCATTGATAGTAATCTTTACATTCACAGCCTTTCCAGAGGTAGTCCTAGCTACATTTCTTAGTGTGTAAGTTAAACCTTGAACCAACTCACTTCCTTGAAATTTATGAGGTGAGTTCTGACCAAACCTATACCTCCTACCACATAGTCTACACCCTCTTTAGAGGTTGCTAGTGAGAACTTAGAATAATAATCATAGCTACCAGCTCTTGAAGGGTCAAAGTCTCCTGAAATGTAGATACCATCTATCTCTTGTTTATTAGGGTCATTCTTCATTTCCTCTAAGCGCTTCTTGGCTTTCTCTAACCGTTTGAGCTGTTCTTCATAGATGGCTTTAGCTTCGATGTAGATACCTCTTTTATCATTAGGAGTATTAGGCTCTTTCTGCTTGTACTTATTAATCATGTCCTTGTTACGCTTCACTGTGATTGAGTTAGCTTCAAGGATATTAGCCTTCATACAATGTAAGGTTACACACAGTGATTTAATCTTCTTCTGTAAACACACCATACGTTGCATTACATCACAGATAGTCTTGATAATCTTTCTTAGCCTACACCAAAGCTTAAATACACCCTTCTGTGTATTAGGAATAACATCACACTGCTCAGAGTCTTTGATTATATCACCAGCACGCTTAATATCTTCTTGTGATTCATTCTTGTCACAGTATTTACCAGTGATTACTTTATCATCACAACGACAATCACAAACGTCCATAAGACCTCCTAGCACTTATCACAGCCTACCTCACAAGGGGTAACTGGTTGTTCTTTTAATACACTAAGAACCTCTGCAATACTGTCATTCTGACATTTAACAGTACCACACAAGCTATCTACTTTCTTTTCTAAGCACTCTAGCTTTCTAATGATATAGCACAAGAAACCTACAATGTTCTTAATTACACACCACACACCATAGAAGGCTTGTCTAATAGCTTCTTGAAGATTACACCACTCAGAGGTTGAGATTTTCCTCATTGCTGGTCTAATCTTAAGGTCATTTAGCTCTAGTAACTTAGCACAGTTCTCTGGTCTTGGCTCAACTTTCTCACACTCACAGTGCTTATTTAAACAGTTATCTGCCATTATTCATTCTCTTTCTTGTATGTGATATTAGATAGCCCTAAGACTGTTCCCAAGAATGTATTAAAGGCTGTGAGGACTACCACAGGGGTAGTCATCTCATAACCTAATTGCACTCCTACCACACCAATAAAAGTAATGAAGGCAGGTAGTGCTGTAGTTGCTATAAATTTAGCAATATCATAATACTCATTACTTAATTTCATTTAGTTTACCTCTACAACCACAATCCAACAAAGTTTAAGATTACACGTTTACCTACCAATGATTGAGGTATTGTAGAAACTCTTACCAATCTCCCATCAGTCCACATAGTAATTGATTCATTACCAATGTATGCTTGTACCTCAATAAACTCAATGGGTCTAGGAGCATTATCAGGTAGTTCACAGATAATAGTAGCATGACTAATTGGCTTTAGAAAGATACCATCTAGCTTCATAACACCAAAGGAAGTTACATCATTATATGATAACACAGGAGTTCTTCCATCATTGGTATATCTGAATGATTGTGGTACTTTCCATGTAGCATTATACTTTGTTATAGTTTGTGCTCTTTTGTTATTATCAGTAATAGCCTTATCTACTTCACCTTTTGTGTAATGCTTTTGAAAGGCTACATCAGCATTGATTGTGAATACCTCTTCACCATTCTCTTGTGATTTCACAATAGTAAGTCCATCAGTAGTAGACTTTAGGTTATAGAGTGTATCCTTATCTTCTAGTTTGTTGTAGTTCTTTTGTAGTCATTATTATAAACTTACCTCTTTTGTTTCATACTCAAGAAAAATCTTTGATAATGTTATTGTTGGATTTATAATGTTTATTGAGTATTCTCTATCTGCATTTATAACAATAGGTTCACCTTTAAAAGTGCTTTTGTTTTAATTTCTTTTGAGTATACTTTTCTAGAACCATCTTCATTCTCAACAAGTATATTATAAAAAAACATTGTAATTGGAATTTTCCAGCATATATGTATGAGATTCTACCATCTAGATAATACTTATTCTTATCTGCATTATCTTTTAGATTTTCTATATCCAAGTGAAAAATAATCATCATACCAGTTTGTTTTAGAGGTACTTAGTAGTAGTATCTTTGAAGTAAAGTCCAATAGGTTATCCATACCTATATTATCTTTAATTGACCATTTTAATCTCATAGCCATATATAGGTCATCTTGTGTAAGATTATCATTGTTATAACCAAAATTAGTATGTGCAACATTATCAAAAGTGCTTAAGTCTCTATTAAAGATTTCTTTGTTAATCTTTTAGACTTGATAGTAAAGGCTTTTTGATTTATAATTTTAGTGCCATTATTCTTTAAATAGTTTGAAAGGGGACAAAAACCCCACTAAACTACCCTTTCTTCTGTACTTTGTAAAGAGTTAATGTTAAGAGCCACACCAGTGAATGTAACCTCAACATAACCTTGTTCAACATTAGCTTTAGAGATTGAGATTCTAGGTTCAGTACCTTTGTAACTCAGCTAGGCTAAGAGCTTTTACGGTATTTAACTACTTCATTATTATTATCTGGTTCATACACAAGGTAAGCCTTCACAGTGCTGTCTGTGTAGTAGAACTCTACATACACATTTTCACTTACAGCAGTTGTGTGTGAACCACTAATAGCATCTCCAGTAGCTCCAGAGCTAAATCCTACCTTACCAGCCACAGTAGTTTCATCTCCACCAAATGGAGATTTAACTTTAGCTGATACATTACCAGTAAGCACAAGCTCTTTAAGTGGGTCAGTAGTTGCTTCTGATGCTAGGTTAATTACACCATCACCTTGACTTAATGTCACAGCTTTGGTTGTTTTAGCTAGTTCATATTCAACTTCTGGTTTTTGCTCAAGAGCTTCAACTCTACCTCTAAGAGCACTATCATCATAGGCTACAGATACAGTATCATTATCTGTGAATGAGACTTCTTTGTTATCACCATTTACCATAGTGTAAGTCAACTTCACAGTGTTACCTTCTCTTGATACACCTACGTTAGAGACAAAGTTATCAGTCTTACCCTCAAGAGCAGTAATCTTGTCACGTAACTCTTTATCGTTATAAACTGTATCTTTATCTTCTTTAGTCTCAAGGGCTGTCAATCTAGCAGTCACAGCAGAGTCATCATAGATTGTATCCTTGTCTGGTTTAGCTTTAAGAGCTTCAACGTCTGTAGTTAAGGTGTTAATCTTGTTCTCATGCTCATCTACCATATTGTCAGTAGTAGCAATGCTATCTTTGTTAGCTTGGATAAGCTGTCTCACAGCAGAATCATCATACACAGTATCCTTATCAACTTTAGTTTCAAGGGCTGATACACGTTCCTTAAGTGGAGCATCATCATAAACTGTGTCTTTGTCTGGTTTGTTTTCTAGTGCTGAGATACGCTCTTTAAGAGGAGCATCATTGTAGATAGTATCATTGTCTGCTCTATTCTCAAGGTCTTGCACACGGGCTTTAAGGGCTGTATCATCATAAGCGATTGCCTTAGTGTCGTTATCATTGAACTCAAGATTAGTAGAAGTACCATCAATGTTAGTGTAAGTAAGAGTAACTACATTGCCTTGTCTTGTCACACTAGCACCAGTCAAGAATGATTTAGTTTTCTCTTTAAGAGCCTTAAGTTCCTCATCTTGCTCTGTGTTTTTAGCTTTAACTACAGTATCATCATACTTAGGAAGTTCCACAGAGTTACCATTAGAGATAGACAATGTGGTCAGTAAGGCTTAGTGTTTGTTTATCACTGTCTTCTTTAGCTCAATAGCTTGTAAACGTGTATCCAAACCTTGTGCTTTAGAATCTGCATCAGCCTTGTTATCTGCAATAGACTTAGCCAATTCAGTATCTTTAGCTTTAAGCGCTTGGATTTCATTGTCTTGTGCTTCATCTTTAATAGTCTGAGCACTTTCATCAGTAGTCACACGGTTAGACAAGGCTTCAACTTTAGCTTTAAGAGCTGTGTCGTCATAGACTGTATCTTTATCAGGCTTAGTTTCCAAAGCTGAGATACGAGCATCTAGGGCTGTGTCCTTGTCAGTCAAGTCAGATACTTTAGCTTTCAATGCTGAATCATCATAGATAGTATCTTTGTCTTCTTTAGACTCAAGAGCACCAATACGATTTTCCAACTCAGTATTCTTAGTATCTTGTGCTTGTTTATTGTTATCTACTTTTGTATCTACAGCTTGAATTTGAGCTTTAACCTCAGCATCATTGTAGATTGTGTCTTTGTCTTCTTTAGTTTCTAAAGCAGTAAGACGTTCTTTCACAGCAGTGTCATCATAAGCAAGAGTTACTGTATCAGAATCTTCAAACTCAACCTCTTTATTAGAACCATCAACATAACTATAAGTCAATTTGACCTTGTTACCTTCTTTGTTCACAGAGACACCAGATACAAAATTATCTGTTTTAGCTTTGAGTGTATTGATTTCATTAGTCAACTCTTGGTCTTTGTTAGCCAATTCTGTGTCTTTAGCCTTAAGCTCTTCCACACTAGCTTTCAAAGCACTGTCATCATATTTAGGAATGGTAACTGAATTACCTCCACTGATTGACAATGTATGGTCATCAAGAGTAAGAGTTTGGTTATCATTATCAACCTTGTTTTCCAAGGCTGTAATCTTACCTTCAAGCTCTTTATCTTTAGCATCAAGCTCTGTATTCTTAGCATCTTGTGCTTGCTTGTTAGCAGGAACAGTAGTCTCAAGAGCAGTTACTCTACCAGCAAGGGCTGTATCGTCATATACAGTATCTTTATCTGGTTTAACTTCCAAGGCTTGGATTCTATTTTCAAGCTCTGTGTTCTTACCGTCTTGAGTAGTCTTGTTACCATCTACCTTGCTATCTAAGGCTGTAATTTGCCCTCTGACAGCACTATCATCATAGATGGTATCTTTGTCTTCCTTGTTCTCTAACGCTTCAAGACGAGCATCTGTGTGCGTTCTAAGGGCAGTTAAGTCATTCTCAACTCCTTGGATTGCATTTTCGTTAGCTTTGATACCTTGCTTAACTTCTGTGTCATTGTAGATAGTATCTTTATCTTCCTTGTCTTCCAAGGCTTTGATACGTGTCTTCAATGGTTCATCATCATAAGCTAGGGTAACAGTATCACTGTCCTCAAACTCTACTTCACTAGAAGAACCGTCCACACGAGAGTAAGTCAATTTTACTTTTCCATCAGCCTTAGACACAGCAACATTATTGATAAAGTTATCTGTTCTATTTTCAAGGGCTGTAATCTTCTCATCTTGCGCTGTGTTCTTAGCTTCAATCTCAGTAAGTTTGTTTTCAACTACTGGTTTAGCTTCTTCTAGAACATTCACACGAGTAGTAAGAGCATCATTCTTACCTTCTAGGAAGTTTTTAACTTGCTCTGTGTAGTCATTGGCTTGTTTAATGTTTTCTTTAGATGCTTCAAGGTCATCTCTTACATCATCAAGTTTATCCTCTAGATCATCAAGAGCATTATTAAGCTCTGTATCATCATACTGTGGTAGGTCAACTTCATTACCGTTAGAGATAGAAAGTTTGTTACCAGCAATAGCTAATGTCTGCTTTGTCTGAATCCTCTTTAGCTTCCAAAGCCTTAACTCTTGTGTCAAGACCTTGCGCTTTGTGGTCAAATCAAGTCAACTGTTTTACCAAGAGTTTCACCCAATGTTTCAAGAGCAGTTTCTACTTCTGCATCTTTCTTCTTAAGAGCTTCAATCTCAGCATCTTGTGAACCATCTTTCTCAGCTTGTGCTTTGGATTTATCCTCAGCATCTTTAGCAAGTTTGTCAGTTCTGTTTTCAAGCTCAGTCACAGCATTGGTAATGTCTTCTACCTCTGTGTGTACTGCTTTAACCTCTTCCTCAAGACCACCATCTAAGAGTTTGAGTTGGTCATTGATTTCATTGATTGAGTTATCTAGCTCACTGGTTAACTCTTTCATGTCTTGAGAGTCTTTTTGTAAGTCAGCAATAGCCTTACCATGCTCTTCATCTAGGTGTTGCACAGACTCATTCAAGTCTTTCACAGACTCTCCTAAGTCATCTAAAGCACCATCTTGACGCTCATTGTCTTTCTTAAGCTCAAGGACTTTAGCATCAATAAGTTCTACTGTTTTCTCAATAGTCTTACCTACAGCTTCAAGAGCATCATCTACTTGGTCATCATGAGCTTTCAAGTCAACAATGTCTTTATCATGACCAGCTAACTTAGTGTCTTGCTCAGAGTCTTTAGCTTCAATAGCTGAGAGTTTAGCTTCATGCACAGCATCTTTAGCTTCCAAAGCAGATACTTTAGTATCCAACTCTTTGTCTTTAGCTGTCAATGAATCCAATACTGCTTGTAATGAAGGAGAAGTAGTCACAGTGAATGTTACATCACCATTTTCATTATGTACTTCTTTCTTCACAGTGATTAGACCTTCACCTACTACATCAATTACTTGTGGAGACAAGTCAATAGCATCATAGCCACTTCTGTCAGGACGTAGTACATAAGCACGTTTGTCTTGACCTGCATTGTCTTTAGGCACAAGGTAAATGAAATTAAGTTCAGCGGTCTCTTTTGGAGGAAGCTCACTACAATCTTAACGATTGGGTCTTTCTTAAGAAGCTCAAGCAAGCAACCTAAACCAACTTTAACTTTTGTCATTTAGTTTCTCCTTTTTGGAATTTAATCTTACCATCATTATCCACAGTGAATGTTCCACTAGTGACCATTACACCGTCATTATCTACATAATACCAACCATCTTTACCTTTAATAAAGTAGTCAGTAAGCATATTACCATCTTTGTTATCAAGATAGTAATACTTTTCTTTGTCTTTTAACCAACCAGTAATCATAGCCCCTGATTTGTCAAAGTAGTACCAGTAGTTGCCAATCTTCTTCCAATCAGTAACCATAGCACCATTCTCAGCAAGCCAATACCATTTATTGTCTGTGTGTTTCAACCATTTGTTAGCTAGCATATAGCCTTTATTATCAAAGTAGTACCACACATTATCAATATTGACAAATTTATTGGTAGGATAAGTACCATCAGCATACTCATACCACCAACCTGTAGCGTTTCTTTTCCATTTTGGCTCAGTTTCTTCATCATCTAGCAAAACAATGTTTTTGTCATAGGGATTTGAAGAATATTGCCACCAACGAATACCCTCCATGCTAGGGAAGTAATTGTAGTCTAACTCACCATCATTGACCCCATATCCTGCAATCCACAAGCTATTAGGGTATTTAGCAATAATTTGTGTGTAGTCAACATTACTTAGTGTGAATGGTTTATAACTATAGTAGATTGGTTCATATCCAGCCCCTTTTAGCATATCCATAAACTTAATACAAGCATCTGTATTGGCTTGTACATCACCACTAGCATGGTCTTCATAATCTAACACAAGATACTTAACCTTTTGTGGTACATTATCCAAGAAATACTGAGCTTCTCTCTTAGCTTCCTCAACATCACCACCAAACCAAGCAAAGTGGTAGAACCCTACAGGGTTACTTGTGTTAATCTGTCCTTGTAAATAAGGATTTACATAAGAGGTGCTTTCTGATACCTTGATAATTGCATTTTGAGTACCCTAATTGAGCAAGAATACCTGATACATCTTCACCATTATGAGAAGAGACATCTACAAATAAATCATTCTTTTTCATTTTTACTAAAAGCTTTCTCCTTACTAAATTGCCATTCTAACTTAGTATCCAATCCATGAATATAATGATTACCTTGTAAGTTATCAAAGTATTCCTTCACAAGAGGTCTAGTCATTTCCCATTTCTCTTTTACTGTGAACTCTGTTGAGTTATAAATCTGTAAGTATTCTGAACGTAGACTAGAGCGTTTAGCTCCTTTAGTAATCTCAATTAGTTGCTCTCTCTTACGATTTAAGAGGAATACACCATAACTACAAGCAGTAGTAATTAGCAGTGTTAAACCTGTAACTACTGTTTGGTCTTCTAGGATTCTCAGAATAATACTGTTATTACCCATATAGACCACCTGTTTCTATTTCTAAAATTGGGTCTTCCCCCTTCTTCTGCGAGTTTCTTAAGGTCTTTGATAATATCTTCTTTACCTTTACCCACACAAGCCATGTCAATAACCTTTTCTTCTGGAGTAGGTGTTGGTGTAGGTGTTACCCCACTTCCATTATCTTTTCCATTATCAAGGCTACAGTCAAAGTCAATTTGTATTCCATCACACTGACCTTCTAGTTGCTCACAAGTTGCTTTAGGAATCTGTGAATAACGTTTAGACCAGTCAATGTAAGAAACACCACAGAGTTTATCTGCTTCATCTAATACATAGACCATGTTTACCTCACATAAACGTCAAAGGACGTTTTATCATTAGTTGTATATACTTTACCCTTAAATCCAAAGGGTGTGTTGTAAGTTCTGCCTATAATATCCCCATAAGTCTTAGGAGCTGACATAATAATATTCCCATCACCATCAGACAAGAATCCATAGGCATTGAATCCCTTACCAGGAACTTGTACATTCTCAGGGAAAGAGCTTCCTGCTGAGTAAGTCCATTCATAGTTGGCTTCTTTTATACGACCTAGCGAAACAAACTGTGCTAGGGAATAGATTTTCTGTGTACCAGATTGGTCTATCCCATCAGTAGTTTTATCTGTAAACCAGTCATAACCATTAGGTGTTTCATATTTCTTTTTCTCTTCCTTCTTAGTGGTAGAGTAATCATCTAGCTTTTTCACACAAGAGATAGGTATATAAGCCACAGAGCCATCATACTTGTCATAGATAAGCCATTCACCATTTATCTTACCTGTGACCTTATTACACTTATAGAATGTCTCTACCACAGTGCTGTCTCCAGGAGATTTAATTCCCTCAACTTTATCACAAGTAATCTCAAAGAAGTCTCTAGCAATAAACTTATCAGTCTCTTTAGCATTACCTATTTTAGCACCATTGGCATCAGTAGGTTCATAGTTATCTTGGCTTTTTATTCTTACAATTCTAGTAACCCAGTTACCATAACCAACTACAGCTCTTCTATGCTCAACAGTACACTGACCTTTAATGTTCTGCTCAACTACTAGGGCATTGGATAAGTCTCCCCCCCCTCCATACACAAAGGTGTGACCCCATTCCTCAGCACCAGGCTCACCATCAGTAGAGAATATATCTCCTACTTTTAACTCCATACCTTCTGTGTATGGAATGACATCAGCAAACTCAGATATATCCTCATAAGCACCTATCTGATTACCATTACCTTTGAGCCTAAACCCAAATTGTCTCGCCACAGCATCAACTAAGTCTACACACTGATAAAGGCTATCAGGAGGAGGTGGGCCTCCATCAGTATCAACACATTGCCCTGCATATTGTTGGGCTATCTTATAAGCATTTGTCATAATAATTATACCTAAAATTCGTCATCTAGTAAACTCAAACACAAGTGAGTAAGGTGTGTAAAATCATAACTAAATTCCTCTTTATCAAGCTGAATTATGTTAGATTTTCTAAAGCAGATAACCTCTTTATCCTCAACCCTTAATGAGAAATCATCAGAGTGAATGAACTCATGAGCACCACCAGCATCATTACTATGAATAAGCTGTCTCACAAACTGCTCCACAATGCCTTCTGCAAGGATTCTATTTCTCATTCTGTGAACAAGGTCTTTTCTAATCTTCTTATTCTTGGGCATCTACTTCCATCTCCTTCAATACTTGTTTCAGTTTATACTCTAACCAATATATCTCACCCTTTAGCTTCTCATTGGTTATCACAGATTGGTAGTCTGTAGGGTGCTGTGCTAGGTGTCCTTCTAGCTTATACTGTTTAGTCTCTCTGTGAACCTTTCTTAGCAAGGTGTTCTTATATGTACCATATAGGCTCATAGTTCCTCCTAGTTAATGTGACTATACTTCAAGAAGTTTCTAAGGGTAATCTTGGCTTCGCCTAGTGCATACACAGTGAATACCTTCTCACCAGCACTGAATAAAGCACTACGTTGTGAATCATTTAGATACCATGCAGAATACATTAAGTCATAGCCTTCTAGTGGTTTATTATTAGGGGAAAATACCCTCTCCACTAGCATCATCACCAATCCAATTACAACCCCACTGTCTTCTAAATATTTCAGTAAGGTCAATCTCAGCAGTCTCTCCTGTATGCTCATTCTTAGCTGACACAGTTAAGTGAACGTCTACAATAGGGTTTACTTTACCTTCACAGACACCTCTTATTTTGCTCCACAATAAACTTTAAGAACCATCTTTGAAATCTATCTAAGTCTGATGGAACTAACACACGGAACGTAGCTGATGATTGGTCTTTATTGATTGGTACAACATCTTCTGGGTCTGGTTTATCTTTGTCTTTATCTGTGTTACCACTACCATCACCCTCTAGAACATTCTTAATAAACTCATAGTGCTTCTTTGCATACGCTACACGTTCTGCTGGTTTATTACCTTCTTGTCTTCCCCAATCTCGTAGGAATCTAAGAGTAAGCTCTTCAATATCACCATCACTAGAAGCTACTTCCTTCACAACGTTTGATAAACCTTCTTCTGAAAGCATAAACTTAATCTGTGTGTTGAATGAGAAAATACTTCTACGTTTGTCCTTCTTAGCAAAGTCAAATAAGGCTTTTGTTCTCACACCAGTCCATTGACCTAACCCTATACCAATCCAGTGCTTACCATCTACTAGGTATCCACTCTCATCTAGTGTAAGATTCTTATACATACTTGCAAAAGCTCCCCAAGAGCCTACTAGGTTCTCTGCTGTTGGTTCATCTTCCATTAGACCATACTTATAGTCTGTGAGATTATCAGTCTCATAGCGTTTAGCTGTAACATCACTCTCCATGACCAAAGAAACCTACAATAGCAGAAGCTCCTTCTGGCTTAGTTCCAGGAATTTCTTTCTTAAGTGCTTTAACTAGTTTCTTAATTCTTGCTTGAACATCTTTATCATCTCCATCTTCATCTTTGACATCTCCATAAGGAGCACAAGGTACAGCACTGTGGAATGATGATACATAGTCAAGTGCATAGAGGTCAGTTACACCTCCACGTCTTTGCTTTGATTGCTGAATAACCCTAGCCTTAGTTCTAGCCACAGAGTTTACTAGTTTTACATAACTGTTTGACATATTCCCTCCTACTGGTTCACAGTAATATCTCTATCACTGTACAAGAACTTGGATAGTTTTAGCTTTTGTAAGTGTGTATTTCCTACGTCATACTCATCAGTAATGTGAGTGACATAGAACCAATCACTTTGTTTAAGAATCTTCTCATAATACTTGGTACAAGCAGTCAATTCCCACACACCAGCATTAAGAGTGAACATTACCCTATCACCTACACCTAGTGTTCTAGGCTCTAATGGCTCTATTGCAATGTCATAGGTAACTTTACGTCTAGAGTTAATTAAACGTCTTATAGCTGTCCTATAGAGCTGTTCTGTGGCTCTTAGCCTATCTGAATCTGTAATCTCTCTATTATCATCAGCAATGGATTGTGTGTCATTATCTGTCACAGTACCCCAATAAAGCTCTCCAGCTTCTAAGGCAATACCTTCCTCGTCCATCACAGCAAACTCATCTCCAATAATCTCTGGAGCGAATACTGGTAGCTGAGGATAATCATAATAACGCTGAGAGTTTACTTTATTACCTGTCTTAATCACAGGGAAGCCTTTTAGCATGAACTTAGGGTTATGGAAAATATCTCTGAGGGTAAGGGAACTAGCACCACTATCAGACTTATCTGACATAGCTACAGCTATATTCACAGTATCCTCATAGTTTTCCTCTACCTCATTCAAAGCAATCAGCTTTGTGTGTTCATTGATTAGGACATCTCTCTTATGACCAAAGATACCAAACTGAATCAGATAAGGGTCTTGTCTACTTACTCTCCAATAAAGGGCTGTAGTCTTTTCACACACCTTAGTCAAGAACTCAAGGAAAGTCTCATTAGAAAACTCATACTCAATTAAGTTCTTCTCAGCATAGTCATCTAGGTATTCAATCTTAAAGTCATTTAATAGGTCATCTTTGTGCTGTTCACCTTTCCAATAACCCATTGCTTGCTCTACTGCTGATACCACAGACCTAGCTTTTACTGTTACGTTTGTAGGAAGAGTTCTTTTGCCTAGTTTACCAATTACATGAGAGGTGTCTACACTCACAGTCATATTAGTAAAGTCATTTACCTTGTTACCAACATAACCTCTATACTCCCAGTCATTAGTCTTGATAATAATGTGTGTGTTACCATTCATCATCTTACCATAACGGATAGGGAGTGTGAGCTTAATTGAAGGAACTTCCATAAGGGAATATTCCACAGAAATACCCCCTAAGAAGTCATCTTTGGCTATAATAGCTGAACCTAGTCCAGAGCTTACTGAATTTTCAATATAACCAATCATACTGTTACACCCTCATAATCAATAAAGATACAAGCATTTTCACTTTCTACACCACTTACTGATACTGTATTGACACCCTTCTTGATATAAGGAGTTTCAGCACAGAGAGTAAGCACAGAGAGGGAAACCTCTTTATAGCTGAACTCTATACATTCCCAAGACTTAGCATATCTGATTTCACCTTTATAGTTAGCTGTAAGGACTCCATTGTACTCACCACTAATCTTAAAGTCAATATCATTGATTCTAACCACAGGGTCTTTAAACTGACCATCTAGGGCAAAGCTCCACTTATGACTATCAAGCACTGTGTCTGAAATAAAGCTACCGTTTAGTACCTCATGCACACAGTTATCACAGATTGCATGTTTGTAGAAGTCTTTAAGGGATTGATTGCATTTACCTTTTGAGCAGTTATAGACTATTCTCCATTTAGAGTTACACTCTTCAAAGAAATCATTCATGAACTCTACATTGGCTTGTGCTGTACACAGGTCAATCATATCGTCCATATCCTTACAGTCTTGCTCACAGCACTCACAGATATTGTTACAGTTAGGTAGTCCATTACAGCAATGTCTTGATTTGGCTACACAGCTTGCTTTCATATCTAAGAAGTCACAGTTATCAAAAGGCTCTAGGAATGTCTTGGCTTCATCAGCCTTATACCACACACCATCAGGGTTATCAAACTCAACCTTAAACACAAGGTAGTCATCATCAGTGATTATCCACTCCTTGTTAGGCTGAATACTTGTAACATAGGCATTACACCACACAAGTTGTAGCCCAGTATTCACAGCCCATAGCTTACCAGGAGTGAAGAGCTGTTCAATGATAAAGTCATAGTGTGCTTGTATATGTTCCTCTGACCAATTATGAGTTCTTAATGCAATTTTAAGTGAGATAGAATTACTATCTACTAATGATTTAGACCCAATATTTCCAACATAAGACCCATTGGTAAAAGTGCGTGAGGTTTTACTCTCACGCAAACTAATACTCTCTGTCTGTTCATCAATAGACTTTCTACCAAGGAACACTAGGTCATTGAATTGGATATATCGTTTGGGCTTTGAGAAATTTTCATCACACGCAAACATTAAACATACCTCATCAATTTATCTACACCAAACATACCATTTTAGATATTGAGATTTATTGTCAATATTTTTGGCTAATCTTGGCATTATTTGTGTTATATACATTGTTAATTATAGTTGATTTATTCATGGTTTTAGCAAAGGCATTTACACCGTACTTGTTAAGGTTATTTAGGAAGTTAGTACCAAGACTATCCACAACCTTTTTACGGAGTACATACTCACCAGGGAGTAAGCATAGTAGGCACAGTATCAGTACCTCTAGATTGCCAATTTATACCCACAGGAAGTCCTTGTGAGTGGTATTCAGGAATAAGTCCTCCCATAGCTCTGAATGTGCTATTACGTCTACCTTCATAGAGATTTTTGTTCATTCACAAGGTCTTCTACTTCATTGTAGTCATTAGCTTTCTTAGCTTCTTCTTTTTAGCTTTCTCTAGTTTTCCTATAGCTCTTTCAATAAACCTATTTATTTCATAAGCTAAGGCTTTTTGGCACTTTCAAACAAGTTATGTTTTTCTTCTACAGAGATAGGAACTGCTTTCAATTCTGTAGAGCCATCATTTATGTACGTAGTACCCTTATTGACAAACTCTGTGACAGTCTTGTTGAACTTGTAGCTACCATCTTTTAGCTGTTCTATAGAGACATTACTTATACCTGCTTTCTCAAACAGTGATTTAGCTTCATCTATTTTCAAATAGCCTTTATTAAGGTATTCTAAGACTTTATCCTTAAACTCTAGAATCTTACCTATATCAGCTTTTTCTCCACCTTCACTACTTATGAGTTTCTGCATCAGTTAGTATAGCTAAATAGCTATCTAACTGTTCATTACCAATACGAGTTACTACATTTCCAAGAGTGTCTGAATAATCTCCAACTTTCTTTGTTATTTCATCTTTTACATTAGCAAACTGATGGTCAGAAGAACCTCCAAGTATACCACCTTCTTTAATGATTTTGGTAACTACATCCATCTTCTCAGCAATAGTCTTGCCTACAAACTCTGTAGTGTCAACACCCAACTTATTAAGAACTTCATCAATAGCTTTACTTTTAGCATCACTGTTTAGACTACCCTCATTCTGGATAGCTTGTAATTGCTCAACCACAGAAGAAATGTCCTTGAATATAAGCTCTTTACCTTCTTGAAGTTTAAGTCCTAGCTCACCTAGTTTACCTTTAAAGGTATCTATATTAGAGCTTTGTCTGTGTTGTTCTCCACTTGTAAGTGTAGGAATCTTAGCTACAACTTCTTGACCAGTCTCATTCACAAGCTCTACAAACTTCTCACCAATAGCTGATTTAGCTAATTGAAGTGATTGGAGTAACTGTTCATCAGTATAACCAGTAGACTCTTTAAGCTCTTTCCAACTCTTAACTTGGTCTCCAATCTTCACAAAAAGACTATCAACATTCTGTGGAACTTTAGCTACCTCAATACCTAATTGAGATAATGCTCCTTCCACAGTAGTACCAGAGTTGTTCTTAATAGCTTCAATAGTAGAGTTAGCACCAACCACACTATCAACCAATGAGGTATCTTTTGTGATTGACTTAAAGTAGGTATCTCTGATTTGGTTGTTCTGCTCAGAAATCTCTCTTAAGTGTGCTTGTTGTTGAATGTATTCCTCTTTAGACTGCTCTTTAGCTTCTTTCTGAGCTTCTTCGGTAAGTCGTTTTCTATCTTGTGCATTTTTATGGTTATCCCACAAACCTAGACCAAGACCTGCAACACCTCCTACTAGAGCACCAATACCTGTACCTATGAATGGAACAGCACTACCAATAGTTGCACCAGTTAAAGCCCATGAAGCTGTACTTGATAATACATTAGTGAAGTCCTTAGTACCTTGAGAAGCACCAGAACCTTGTACTGCTCCATTTATTCCTCCAAGAACTAAATCAGCACCTAGTGTAGCAAGGTTAGTAATGTTAGCTCTTTTTAGCGCCTTAGCTCTAGCAGTTCTTGAAAGAGGTACTTTAGAAGCATTTCTACCAACTCTTGACATACCACTATAGGCTACATCAATGTCATAAGAAGACATACCTTGTCTAGCAAGTTTCTCTCTACTAAAGTTACTTCCTAGTCCTAGAGGGTTAATTCTACCATTTGACACAGAACTCATAGCAGTAGCCACAGTCTTCAATGAGGTGATGATATTAGTTGCCCACGATACAAACTTAGTGCCAATATATCCTGCTAGGATATATTTACCAATACCACCTAGTAAGGTAGCTATGCCTGATGCAATTTCTATAGCTGTAGATAGGAAATCTAAGATTTTCTTAAGTCCACCTTCTACTGAACCCCCAATAGCCACAAGAGTTTGTTTGATAGCATTAGTCACAGCCTTAATGAATCCTTCAACAGCCTTGAAGAATCTATCTCCACTAGAAGATGATAGGGTAGAAATAATTCCTTTACCAAGTTCTGCTAGAAGAGGTTTAAGATGGTTTATAATACCAACCAGAGCTTTTCTAAGGCTGTCTACAGCTCTATTAAATGCTCCTTGGTTAAATCCCTTAATTTCACCTACAATGTCTCCTAGAGCAAGCAGAGCTGTTTTAAGCACATTAGCAACATTGCTAATTAAATTAGTTTCAGTAGCAACAGTCCTTACAAAATTGATGACTTGGGTAACAAAGTATCTGATAGAACCAAGAACTTCTTTAACATCTCTTGGATTTATTGATTTCACAATGTCATTAAGGGCACTAGAAAGACTATCAAAAATATTGACAACATACTTAATAGCTTCTGATTTCTCAGCCAACTTAGCTAAGTTAGTGTAGACATCTACATATTGAGATAGCACTTTAAGAGCACCAGCATTGATACCTTGTGTAGTTATCTTAGAAATACTACTTAGAAAATCTGTAGCACTGCTAACAATGTTCTTAGTAAACTCTCCAAACTCTCTACCCAAGTTATTAAGTACAGAAATCATATCTTTTGTGATATTGAAGAATCTGTTACCTACATCAAGACCACTAACACTCTTCTTAAAGTCACTAGCAAATTTATCAATACCTTTAAGAATCTGTCCACCAAAAGTTAGCTTCCAAGCTGAACCAAACTGGTTTACTTGTTGGATTGTTCCTCCAATAGCATTACCTAGTTTAGTAACATACTCTTTAAACTTATCTGTACCTACAATATCTGTAATACCTTTGATAAAATCACGAGTAGCTACATAGACTTGGTTTAGTGCACCTGGTTTAGCATTACCCTCTTCATCAATCTCATCAAACACAAGAAGGTTAGATAAGGTTTCCTTAAAGTTAGCAATGGCTTGTCTTGGTGTAACAATAGAAGTAACTAGGTTTTGAAATATATCCTCATTACCTAACTTGTTTACTATGTCAAGGTATTCATTGGCTGTAATCAACTTCTTACGAGTTGCATCAGTGATAGAATCCTCACCTTTTGCTTGAGCTAACTTAAGCAATTCAGCATTAAGTTTAGAAGCCCCTAAAGCTGATAGACGTTCACGAATGAAACGGTAGTCACCTTTGGTTTAGATAACCATTGGCAAGCATTTGAGAGGTCTGTGTGGTTACAGTCTTCATACCTTGAACTGGGTTCTTAGTTTGAGCTAGTAAACCTGCATAACCTTTAACAATGCTCTCAGCATCTTTACGTCCGTAGGCAGTATAAGTAGATGCTTGTTCCAAAAGGTCAGTAGCATCAAACACAGAAGCTTTACCATAGTCACCTAGACGTTTAATGGATTTGTTTGTCTCTTTCTCACTAAACCCTAGAGCTTCCATGTTGATTCTATAAACCTGCATGGCATCACCAAGGTTATTGGCTTCATCTTTAAGCTGACCAACACCACTCTTCACAGCACCTAATGTACCTTGAATAGCATTACTTAGAGCACCAGTTACCTTGTTCCCTACTAAGCCCATGATATTGTTCTGAATACCCATCACAGTAGAGTTGACCTTATTAAACACAGAGAGTAGACCTTTTGCTGGGTTTACTGCTCCTAGCCTAATCATTTGTGATGACAATCCCATTGTAGAGGTTGTAACATCTTGAACAGCTTTATGAAGGTTTCTCCATGATTGATAGTCTTGGTCACGGACTTTTACATATTCAGCTACTTTCTCTTTAGGTCTAGTTACTTGGGTTTTATCCACAGAGATTACACTAGATTCTGTAGTCTTTCCCTTTGTGCTTCTAACATTGATTGGGATATTCTCAATTTGTTTTTTAAGGGATAGAAAGTCTCTAAGAGCTTTATCTGTATTAAGATTCAAGTTAACATTAAAAGAGAGCGGAGAAGTATTCTTTCCGCCCATCTTTTTTAGTTTCTTCTCAAAGTCTAACACAGAATCCCTAAGAGCTGACACAGACTTCTGGGCTTTTTCAATTTCCTTTAAACCTGTAATATCAACCTTAATGGTTCTAATTGTCATACTTTTCTCCTATGGTTAAGCTACGTCCTCAACGTTTCTACGGATTTCATAGAAGTTACCATTTTCATCACGAGACACAGTGAATGTGAGTGACAAAGTAATTTCACCTTCCGTACCAAACTCACGAGAGTTTTCAGTAATAAGGACATTGTTGAATACATAGTATTCTTTAATTCCACGAGTGTTTTCAACTTCTTGAATAACACGGAAGTGAGTGTTACGAAGTCGTTTGTCATTAGCAACAATCAACTCTACGTCACGTTCACCATTGTAAGTAACCAACAATTTCTCACCAATGTACATTGGGTTTACAAGCACAGTACCACGGTCATATCCATGATATTGTTGTGTCATAGCAATGAACTCATCATCTTCAAGTTCGATACCTGGAGACATTGGCATACTAGACAAGTAAGTACATGCACAGCGGTCTGATGAAACTGTGATTGTGTTACAATCTTCATAGTAAAGGTCAGGAATCAACAATGAACCATAACGTTTACCATCTACAGTGATTTCTTCCACAGTGAAGCTATCTGTAACAGGAACTCCACTAGTCATTTTCTTAGACATAGATTGAAGTGGATTCAACCAGTAGTCATTACATGAAGTAGTAGTTGCTGTAATTTCTTTTGTAATCTCAATTTGAGCTTTATCATATTGACGACCAAAGCAACGAGCATCAGTGGCAGGCACAGAGACATTGTGTGTGAATGAAGTCAAACATGAAAGCAATACGTTAGAGAACTTACGAAGCTCAGAACGGTCATTTACAATAGATGGAGATGAAAATCCAATGTGACCTGTAAGAGCATCATCTCCCTTATAAGTTACCTCATAAGTTACAACAACACCATGGTCAGTAGGTTTCCAACCTGTACCTGTCTGAGTCATTACTCTTGAATCTGCAAAGTCCACAGTACGAAGAATATAGCCTGGAGCTGATGAGTTGAATGTGTAAGTGTACACATAAGAGTTTGTTTGAGCTACATCTTTAAAATCAGATACAATAGCTTTGAACTCATATTTACCAGCTTTAGGTACTTTCAAATATACCATGTTAAATCCTAATGCAAAGTCATCAGCATCAGAACGAACTTGGAACTTAGCAGAAGCCTTTTTATCAGCAGGGTTTACATACAAAGTACCAGTGTTCAAACATTTAATAGGGTTACAGTTGATTTGGTCTTCTGGCACATCTTTACGGACATAGCTTACAAGAGTTCCTGTAGGAATCTGAATTTGTTTGCTAGTTTTCCAACGTACACAAGGGCGAATTTCTTCTGTGATAGATACAATGATTTTTGCATCTTTATCTTGTGTGTTGTAACCGTACATAGGGTGTGACATATCTACAAAACAGTTAGACATCTATTTCTCCTTTTTGTCTTGAGTTACATTTTGGTTTTACAGGAGCAGTTTCTTCCTTCACAATAGGCTTAACTGTTTCCTGTACTTGCTTTTTGAGCTTTCATCTACCATGTGTTCTCTCACACGAGCAATAGCTTGAAGCTCTAATTTTCCACCATGACGGTTAGCAATCTCGTTACGAGACATGAAGAACTCATCAAGGTTTAATGGTTGTTCTACAGCCATTTCTTTTTTCTCCTTATAAACATGTGAAAATTGAGAGTGTTGCAGGGAAGGAGAACATTTCTACCTCATCTACTAACTCATTAGAGAAGTCTTCTGGACAACCAATATCTTGTACTTGCACATATGAATTGGAAGATACCAACCATCTAATGAAGCTACATCTTGTGCGAATGTCTTTCTCTGAATACCTCTCGGTGTTTTAACTTGGTGAACCAACATATTCTTAAGTTGGCAATGTACCTCTTCTCTATACTCTAGTTTACCCTCTGGTGTGTTTTCAATACAAACCTTACCAGTAGGAGGTGTAACTGGAGAGTAGTACACAGAGAAGTTTACATATACTTTAGAGAAACACTTTGCACTATTATCACAAGTAATATCAATGGCTAGGAATGGGAACTCCACACCTTGATTTAGTTGGAAATGCTCAGACGTTCCTACATGTTGGTTAAATTGTACGTCAAAGTTATCATAACGTTTTCTTGGGTCTAGCTCATCTATATGGTCTGGTTGAATGAAGTAGTCAAGCACATCAGCACCATACATTTGTAGCCATTTTTTAATGTTGATATACACAGCACTAATCATTTAGCTAATCTCCCTGGTATCTTAACTGTGCCCTTACTTCCCTGTGCATACAGATAATTTCTTCCTGGAGCTGTGTCCTTTGAAGTGTAATGAGCTGTTCCTGAACCTCTTCTCCCTGATGGTCTTTGAGCTTTATATATACCATAGAATCCACTAGTTGAGTCCACAAGGTTCTCACTATCACCTACAGTATCAAAAGCTGTAAAGATAAAAGGGAAAGCTGGATTGTACTTGTAACCCTTAAACATATAGGTATTTACATAGTACCGTTCTTTTCCTCTCTTAGTTGGAGGATAATCATTTCTATCAGCATACACAGAGAAGCCATCACCAATCTTCTTCATCTTGATTGAGCGTACCATACGACCTGTCTTCACAGAGCCTATAGACTTGGCTTCTAGCATACCTGTCACAGTAAAGTCTACAAATTCTTTTGCAAACTCTATCCCTTTCCAGTCATGAATATCAATCGTGGTCACGAGTAATCACCCCCTGTAGTTGTTTTACATAAGGCTTACACTCTAAGAGTAACTGTTCACTTTCACGACCAGCTAATCTTCACCAGTTAATTTCACGTCCCAGCAACCAGGAAGAATCTCATACGTTCTACTAGCTACCACTTTCCAAAATAGGTAACCAGCATCTTCTGGGCAACTAAATCTGTTACACCTTGTAGAAATTCTCTGCAATATATAATACCCATGTTTAATATCAAAATCACAATCATGGGATTGGTTATGTAATGAAAAATAAAATGTTTCTAGCTGTCTTGAAGTCTCTAAGCTATGCGTTGTTGTAGCATCACTTTCAGCTCCTCTTGACGTTGGCATGTGGTCTACACACTTAATATGCTCCACTTCTTCCCACAAACACTTCATTACTTGCCTACTATTCTCATCATAAGTGGGAGTAGCAGTACCTTGTCTTAACACAAGGATTTCCTTATTATTCCAAGGGAGAGCCATGATAACCTCCTTATAAGGTCATCTCATTGTCCGTATTGGTGTATGTACTCTCCATGTTATCTGGAACTTCCTCAAATTGGTTGCGAATGTTTCCATCTTTGTCTGTGTATTTTAGGTTCTTCAAATACTTACCTAGAATATCGTCTACTGGGTAGATTTTACCCTTCTCAAAGATATAAAGACGACCACTATAGTAGGTACGATACACAGTCTTATAAGTCTCCACACCATTGATTGAACGTCCAGTACCACACTTTGAACAGCCATAAGAGCGTGACTCTCTAGCATATTCACCATTATATCTTACTAACATTCTTTCCTTCTTCCAATGGTCAAATACATATTATCTGTGTAAACCCTCTTACACAGTGATAGTGAACTTAGCGTTTGTAATGCCCATGTATTTATGAGCTTCACATAATACCTATCAATACTTGCATTATCCACAGTCCATTCTCGTACAATATAGTCTACTGATTTCTGCTTGAGCACAGCTCCTACAGCCAATCTATCCATATTAGCACACTCATCTAAAGTACCACAGTCATTCTGATAGGCAATAAAGATATTTAGGAAGTGGCACATTGCATCATATACACAGTCAGGTAGAGTTTCAGAGGTGTAACCTGCTTCATAGTCAAGCACAAGTTTATACTCAGCTTCACACGAACAAGGGTCATAGCATTTACAGCAAGGACTTAGCTCATCAGTTACATTCACAAGGATTGTACCATCTACAAAAGACCAATTCCATTTATCTGTATCTAGCTCATACTCTTCACGCTCAAGACCTTTTCTCTTGTGCATGTACACCTTAAGTGTAGTGGGGTCAAAACCTTTCCAATAGTAAGGCTTAACCTCCACCATAGCATCACACCCACAGAGGTTAAAACTCGTGAGTGGGATTACTTCATGTCTTAAGGCTCTTAATATCGTTGAACATTCACCATCAGTCCAACAGAGCAATCTAGCAAGGACACGGAGAAAGCTCTCCATGTACCTTTGCATAGTTGCACCATCATCACAGTCAAAACAACCACATCTTTCTTGAAGATTTTGAGTAATCTTAATTAGCTCAAGAGCTGGTTGCATAACTTATCTCCTTATTTAGCAGGGATTGTAGCCATTGGGAATGGGTTAAGACCTGTAAGAAGACCTTGGATACGTTCAAATACCACAGCAGGGCAAGTTTGCTCAAGAGGAATATTTTGCCACAAGAAGGTGAGAAATGTGAGAGTTTGTATGTACCAAACCGAAGTTTTCATACTTATCACAGATTACTTCACACCCTGGTTTTGAAACATCTTCTGTACGAACTGTGTGGATTGAAGATTGAGGTACGAACAAGTCATATTGAGTCAACGCTTCTACACGAGCCAAGTCGATTACATAGGCTTCACCAGTCATTGTTTTCTCAAGGTCATAAGGCAAGTGGTAAGATACACCAAATGGAATACCTTTGAATGAGATAGACTCACCGTTCACAGACCAACCTTGAGGTAATTTACCATCTTTACCTGGTACAATTTCAGCTTTGATTCCACGAAGAGTTAGTGGGTGTACATAGATTTTGTAACGAGCTGATTGGTTATCCAATACATCTAGGTAGCAAGCTACTTGACGGAAAGCACCAATAACTGAACCAGAAGCATCAATAGGAGTTACACCTGGGTGAGACATCATTTCAGCCACACCAGCGAATGGACGTAGACCTTGACCACTAAAGTTCAACATACCTTGAACGATATGACGTTGAACGATAAAGGCGAATGTGTACTATGCCATGAATTGTTCTGCTTCTTCATAAGACATACCCAAACGTTGGAAGATATTGATAAGGTCTCCTTGTTTGAAGTGCATTTTGTCTTTCATCAAACGGTCAAGACGAGTTTCACAGTCTTTAAAACATAGGTAACGTACAGGAGTAGCATCACCAGTAGCTTGCATAGTGAACTTCTCAGTAAAACAGCAGGCATCAGAATTGTCATTGGCAAGTCTGGTGCTTTTGTTCCCCAAGTAATACCTTCAATAATCCAATCACCGTTCTTAGCTTGTCTCAAAGCACCAAAACTTGATTGCTCAAAACGCTTAAGAATGTCGTTAACTAGCTCATCACCCATACCTACTTCTCTTAGTGAGGGTACTGCTTTAGACCAGTCACGAGAGATACCGAATGGGATTTTACCATCTTCATTAGTGAAGTTTTCTTTAGTTGCTAGTTGGGCTTTAGTACGCTCATACAAGTTGTCAATAGCTTCACCCAACAAAATATCAAAATTAGTTGTACTCACTTTATTGTCCTCCAAAGCGAACACGTCCAAAACGGTTCACAGGTTGTTCTTCTTTGCTTTCTGCTTTTTCTACCACAGGGTTAGCTTTATCTAACAATGTAGCCAATTTAGCAAGTTGTGAATCTACAGCAGTCTCATTAGCTTCTTTTTCAGCCACAGTAGCTTTCAATTCAGCATTTTCTGCTTTAAGTTCTTCAACTTCTGCTTTCAACGCTTCAATAGATGCGATAGCTTGTGCTAATGTATCACCTTCCACAGCAGTTTCTTCTTTAACTTCTTCTACTACTGTTTCTTCAACTTCTACAACTTCCTCTGTAGCAACTACTTCTTCTGTAACTGCTTCTTCTGGAGCTACTTCTGCTGATAGGTGAGCAAGCACTTTGTCTAGAATTTCTTTCTTATTCAAGTGTTCTTCCTCATTTCTTACTAGTAGTGATGGCTCATATCCACCACTCTTTGCATTTCCTGGATTCCCCACAAAGGAGAACCCTGTAATTTCAATTTCGTCTGTGATTGGTACGTCAATATCCCCACCATGCTCAATGTTATAAACAACTAGCTTGGCATATTCTTCAATGTCACTGTCTTGTATTTCTTTAGCATACCACAGAAACTCTGATGAAATGGCAAAAGGCTCATCTTGTAAGATAAGGTCTTTCATGTTGCTTAATTCTAGATTTACATGGGGGTTTTACCAATAGGTCATAACGACCATTCTCATCTTGTACCAATTTAAGGTCTGATTTCTTAAAATAACCTTCTCTAACAGGGTAAGAGTTTAAATCTCTGTGACCTGTAGAGACATATCCTTCAAAAGTACCATCAATACTGTCATACCATTTCTTGAGTGTACCTTTACACAAATACAAACGAATAGTATCGTCTGTATAGAGCACAGAACCCTCTGATAGTAGTGTCATGTACCCTTCTGAATTATCAACCTTATCCACAGACAGGCGTTCTACCTCTTGCTTGTGAGCTGAGAGGTTCATCATTGCATCAAGATTATCTTTCTTCTCAATATAACTATTGATTTCATTCATAATTCTTTCTGCTATCTGTGTTTTAATTGGCATTAGTCAATAACCTCAAACAAATTGTACTTTAATTTTCTCACTTTCTTGCCACCACAAGATGCACAGTATGAATACTCGTATGGAACTCCATCTTTCTTCAAACCTGCTTCTGTTTCTGGTGTGAAAGGTAGTTGTTCTGTAGCTTCCTTAATACTCTCAAGGAGAACTTGGTCAGTAGTTGTATACCAACCATTGCTCTCTTGATTGTTATCTGGGTAGAACTCAAAGAACTTGCGTTGATTTTGAATAATCCCACGTTCGTTTAAGAAGTTTACACGAACTACTAAATCACGTTGGAGAAAGCGAGCAACTCTAAACTTACTCATCATCTACCACCTTAACTAATGTGCCCTCTGTAATCTTAGAGATGACATCAGACTCACGTCCAAATTGCTTTGCACGTACTTCACGGAGGTATTCCTCATAAGTTTGACTTACTGTTTTAACTTCCATTATTTATCTCCAGCGTATGTAATAGGGAAACCATAGCAATCAAACTCAGTATCTTTGAGCTTAACTTCTTCCACAGTGTAGTCGAATGAGTATTTATCCCCACAGCAGTAAGTAAATGATTTAAACTTGTTAGCTTCTACATCATAATACTGAACTTGCTCTTGACCAACTACAACTTCTGCGTACTTGTGCTAGAATTGTTTCTGCCAATGGTGATTTGAACTCTTTAGTCTCACCAGCAACTTCTAGCTTTAAGTGCATAATTGGAACTTTAATCGTAGCCATGTATATGCTCCTTTCCATGAATGTTCTAATAATAGTATAACTAAAAAAGAGAGTTTGACAACTCTCATGACTTTTAGTTAGAACTCAATGTTAGAAATTACTTTTGCAGTACCATGCTCAAGTTTATACTTGTTGATAATGTCCATAATATCTTCCATTGCTTGTGTATCAAAGGTAGTATCAAAGTCGTTAATGAACTCATCTTCCTTGATATGGATAACTCCACGAACCTCTGGTTTAGGTTTCTTACCATCTTTTGCTCCATTACCTACTACATAACCAATAACATAGTTAGCATAGATATGTCCTGATGATTGTTCCATCAAGGCACGTTGGTCAACCACAAAGGTGTATACTTTCTCAGTAGAGCCATCTTCTAGTGTTTCTGTAGCTACTTTCACACGATTGTCAAAGGCTACGTCTACGTTCACAGCGTAAGAAGTACGAGGTGTACGAAGCATATTACCGTTAGCACCGATTGTAGGAATCTTTTGTGTAACGTTCATCTCTCCACCGTTGATTAGCACTTCTGCATCAAGGTCTGTAATCTCTGCATACTTACGAAGAGTATATACAGGTTTACCAGAACGTACATATTCAGGAGTAATCTTGCTACGTTTCTCATCTAAGAAACCAAGTACGTCTGAAATAAGGTTAGTCATCTAGTTTTCCTCCATGACGGTACATGTTTCTAAGTCCGTCTTTTTTGTCTTCAATATTTGCTCTCTGCTTATCAACAGATAGGATTTGATATACATAAGGCTTAGGCTTACCATAGTCTGTCACAAACTTACCTTGACTTTGTTCATCTAGGTTTAAGTAATCATTATAGCTTGTGAAGGCTTTCTCATTAGCCAACTTAGCATAAATCACAGTGACATCAGGGTAATACATTCTATCAAGAACATAGCCATAGTCCATATTGTATTCTTTACACAGAGTGAGAGCCATTTCTTCTACATCATCAAGCTCAACTACTACCATATCCTCATAAGCTATACCTTTATACTCATCTATGGGCTTAATTGCCCCTTGAGTAAATGCCCAGTTATAACGAACTAGGTAACTAATCAACTTGAAAAAACGAAGGGTTCTCTCTTAGGATTTTTCCACAGTTCTCAATAAGCGATACGTCTGTGATATAGGCTGTAAGGTGTTCAGGAATCCCTAGAACCTCTCCTACCAATTTCTCACAAGCATCAATCACGTTATCATCAAACACCTCATAGATTTTGAATAAATCGTCTGGTGTGTAGATTTCTGTAGAGCCATCTTCTCTAAAGTCTGTGAAGGCAATAGAGATGATTGAAGCATAGTTACGAACCTTACGAGCAATACGAGGTGTAATATACTTTTCTTTAGCAGTGACCTCTTGTACATAGGCTTTACCATCTTGCACAATCTCAGCTCCTGCTGGAGCTTGACCAACAATAGGCAACCATAAAGTCACGGTATAGTCTTTTGGGGTAATACTTCCAATCTTTGTGCTATCTCCATTTACCACAGAGTTTGTAGCTGTTTGAATAGCCACAGGAGCATCACTTTGGACTGCATCTTGGAAGTTACCTTGGAGTTTTGATAGCTCCTCAATACTCATAATCTTACTTGTCATTTCTTACCTACACAATCAAATTTTTCTTCAAATAGGCTTCTGCCATATTCTCATCAATACCTTTTAGTCTGTCATAAACATCAAGGATATAAATGTCGTTATTATAGTTATAATTGGTTGTGAACTCATAACTGTCAAACTTAATATGCTCTGTAAGCCCTGTAGCATTTTGGAGCAACTTAACAATCTGTCCTATGAAATGGTCACGCATTGGAATAATGGTGTTCTTCATAGAGTTGTCAATGATACTATAAGTACCAATGTTAGACACAGTTTTGTTAAGGTCAAAGAGACGTGCTGGAACTCCCAAACATTTGACAGATAATAGCTGGAACATACTGTGATAGGTAGTCCAAGAAATCTGTAGCTTTGGTATCACGCTCAAGTTGCTCAAGGTTTTGAAAGTTACCAGAATACACGATTGCATCATTGAACTCTGTCTCAGAGAGTTTCTCTGCAAAAGCGTTCATATCTTCCACAATCTTCTTGTTACGCTCTTCTTTGGCTTGTCTACCCATATCAAGTAAATCACCACTTCCGAAGGACGTACCTTGCTCTACACTTTCCTCAATCTGCTCTTCTAGGGTATCCTTGGCTTGCAAAGCAATCGTACCAATACCATTCCTAGAAATATCGTAGTTCATACGATTCAAGATATTGAGGATAAGTTCAACACGCTTACGGTCTTTAAGCAATGGAGACATACAGAATACTTGGGAAGTATCTAACCTTACACAAGCGAATTGGTCTTCTGTAACAACCATTACCTCATTCTTGAACCGTTCAGGGTCTTTGAGGATTTCCTTAATGTCGTCCTCAGAATAATCACTAGCTACTCTAGGATTCCCTGTCTTACGGTCATAAGGTGTCACAAAGATATTATTGTTTTTAATCAAGTATGTAAGGGTCTGTCTAAGCACAGGCATCTTAGGATAATCAATCACACAAGCAAGAATATCTTTAGGGTGAACTCCCACAAGACCCTCACCAGTGTTTAGGATTCCATAATAACCATACTTACGATAACCTTTGGCTACTTGTTTTAATACATCATAGTTTCTCTGACCATTATAGTTATGTGCATAGAGATACTTTCTGAGGGTTTCGTCCTTAGTGAAGTCTTCTGTGGTTAGATAGTTTGTAAACATATAGTTCACAATATTATCTAGGATATAATCAACATCAGGAAGGTCAAGAGCTAACCTTTCAATGTCCTCCAGATTCTCACCTACTGGTGCTCCTCTAAAACCTGAACTCTGAAAAATTAGTCTATCTTTATACTCAGCATTGAAGTATCTATCCATTGCACAAGAGCCACCACAGTCATCTTTTTTGCACTTTCCACAGCTCATTAAGAACCTCCAAGGTAGAATAACTCAGCTACATGTAATGATAGCAACACACTATCCAATTCATCAGGAGAGTGTTTTAACAATTTCTTAATTTCTGATTTAGGACGTATTTTAACCAATCTATCCTCTGGTTTCTGAATCTCAGACACAAAGGACATTTGACGACTAATACTATCCCACACAGATTTAACAAAGGATACCCTCTGTGCTTCCATCATACCTCTTAACATTAGGTGCATCTCTGCTCTTCTGTTATAGGCATACTCAGCACTAGGGTCTTTTGCCAATACTTTAATTTCTGTAGGCTTTCCACCAAAGTTACTGTCATCACAGGACACTTTTAGCTTTCCACCTAGTCTTCTCATTTTTAGGGGTTGTACATATGTGCTCCTCCACCAGCATCTATACCAATAGCTTTGGCATTGAGTCTGTTAGCTAGAGTCACAATCTTGTCAACAATATCTATGGCAGTAATACCATCTATCCACTCAGCAGGCTTAATATCTTTCGTATCTAGCACAGTGAAGTGATTATGCTTATCTACCACAGTAACAGTAACTTGAATACTGTCAGCACCTTTATAGGCACTATCCACACCAATGAAATAGTCGTATTCCTCTGATTTAGGGTCAAAGGAATCTAGCACATTAGGTGAGGAATCAAAGAACGCTGAACGCTCTGTAGGAAACTCACACAGAAGGTTTTCACGAATAGAATCCTCTGTAATGGTGAACTGTGAACGCATAAGCTCTTCTTTGGTGTATCGAATACTACCCTCTTCAATGGCTGTCACAACATCAAGCCACATTACAAACTCATCATCAGCTAAGTCATCATTGGTCATGAAGTCATAGAAGTTGTTAAGTGAACGAGGGTTAGAGATTAGATACATAATGAGCTTACGTCCATCATCAGACTCAAATTCCCTACGACCCATGTGACCAAGGGCTATAGGTGAAATATCTGATGCTTCATCTCCAAACATATTACCACCACGACCAATGACGTGGATTTTAGATGGGTCAGTGAAGTTAGAACCAGCACTAAGACCCTCCAATTTACCTCCATTACGGAAGGTGAAACCCTCACTAGAGAATGAGGATAGACCACGTTTAAGTCAGCTTATCTACTGCTGTTACGTCTTTTTCTCATCAAACGAGAGCATAGCCTTAACATTAGGGTGAGCATTTACCAAGATTTCTCTTGCGTGTTGGATAATGATACCAGAGTATTCTTGTGTTGAACCTACAGCATAACAGTTTTCACCTTCATAGGCAAAGTGATTAGACATGATTCCACACAAGAATGACTTACCATAACGAGGAGTTGCTACACAGTAACCAGTCTTGTAGTCACCACTTAGAAAAGCTCCAAATTGTACTGCTTGAGACCACCAAAGCTCTAAATTAAACTCAGAAAGGGCTGTTGTAAACCCTAACTTGTAATATTCAAGCTCTTTCTCAAAGCCATGTCTTTCTCTAATGGTGTTACGCTTAAAGTGCTTAGGTATTTTACCCTTCACAGCATCTCTAAGTTGGTCTTGTGGGGTTACTTGGTCAAGAAGGATAGATAACTTCTCACGATTGGAGAGTACCTTACGCTTTTGAATAAGTGACCCAACATCTGCATCTTGGATGGGCATAGACTATATCTCCTCCAGTATAGCTTAATTGCTCAACAATGCCCACAGAAGGGGCTACTGCTGAGAAACTTTCTGTCACAGGTATAGTCAATCCATTCATCGCCAAGCATGTAGGACAAGTATTAGCATCACCAATACAGTTCCATGTCTTGAGAATGGAGCTCTCTGTAACAAGCTCAAATAACTTGGCACTTTCCACAGAAGCCTTCTCAATACCCATTTGTACTTCACTCAAAGCCAAACGCTCAAGGTTACTACTGAACTCTTTCACAATGTCATCAAAGGAAATTGTGTCAATAGAATCAATTAGTTTGGCTCTAAGGTCACTAGCATGAGCATCTAAGATTTCTTTCAGTCTGCCATAGTTGCTTCTTGCAAAAGCAGAAGTATTCACACCGTTTCTAATTTCAATTAGCTCCTCTGGTGCTAAATCCACACCAAGCGCATCAAGGATATAATCAATCTCGTCTAAGAACACAGAGGAATACATGTCAATCAAGTATCCAATTAGGGAAGATTCAGCACTTAGGTAATCTCCACTCACTACAACAGAGTTCACAAAGGCTTCAAGTAAGGATACTATCTCATCATAATGCTTTTGGAAGAGGTCTTCTCTAGGACTGTGTGATGCCATTACATATCTCCAAACAACTCGTCAAGTTTGGCTTTGGTGTAGTTTTTAAGCTCATCAACACCATCTTTAGTATCATGGTTCACATTGACTGTAGTTTGTGTAGCTTTACCTTCAATACGGTCAGCCCACTCTTTACGCTCATAGCTATCCTCGAAGGAAGCCATAATCTGTAACATTGCATTTCTAGCTACTGGAGTGCAAGGAGGAATTTGGGAATAGACCTCAAAGCCAACTTCGCTGAGTAATGTTTCGTCTACGTCAATTAGACCCCAACGCATTTGGTAAAGCTCTAGTGACTTTTCATCATCAAGCTTTAACTCTCTCATAGTCTCAGAGTATAATTTTGATTTACTAGCCATTATCTTTACCTTTCTAAAAATTTAATACACTCTACTGGACTTGAACCAGTGACACTACGCTTAGAAGGCGTATGCTCTATCCAACTGAGCTAAGAGTGTATATGGTGGGAATAACCACCATTTAGTATTCACAAGAGTGATACCTATCAACCAAAAAGTACTGTGATGGGATTTGAACCCATGAATTATCCAAACACATAAGAGCGTAGAGGGATTTGAACCCCCGTTGGTGAGGTTGCAGCTCACAGCCTTAACCACTTGGCTATACGCTCAGTAGAAACGACTTAATCTCTTTGCTCTTCACAGGTAAAACTCTCTTAGCCAACCACTTCCTGTAGGCATTATCACTAACACCATACTTAGATGCTAACTTAACAAGAGATTCTTTAGACAGTAGGTCTTTTAATAAGGTCTTCTCTAGTAGGTATGTTCTTTTTGCCTTTTCTGCATTATAACAATCAAGACAAAATGTACCACTAGTTAAATCACCACAGATAGTACATTTATTCCTCTTGTTAGTCCACAAAGTAGACTCTCTTGGGATATACTCATCTCCCTTAATATATTTATCAGGAAGCATATCATTGTCAGTGATTCTATATCCAGACCTAGACCTTGAAGTGATTTTCACCTAATGTATTTATGTTGTTTATGTTATCTCTTGGAGTAACTCTTCTAAGATTTGTATAGTGGTTATTAAGCTTATTGCCATCAATATGGTCAATCTGTAGTCCATCAGACTTACCAAAATGACCTATATTTACCCAATAACTTAGGAAATGAGCTGACCTTTGGATAGTCTTACCATTTACTCTAAGTCTATACATTGCATATCCTCTTGAGTTTACATAAGGTTTTAGTTTCTTAACCTTGCGTCCAAGCAAGCTAATACTTCACCGTATTCATTTACAACATAGTTTTCATTATAGTGATACACTGCAACTGTCTCCTATATCTGATTATTTGATTAAGTCCTTTATTTTTGTGTTTGGATAGTGTTTAGCCACTTCACCACACGTACAAAACCCACAGAGGAAAGGATGACTCTGTAGGAAAAACTTGAAAGGAGGCTTGGCGATTTCTGCCAAATGAAATGTTCCACACCATTCTCGCCTATGGTGGAGGGAACTATAATCTCGTTACCTAGTATATCACACAGAAACAAACTTGTCAAGTGTGAAAAGTCCAATGAGAATTGCTTCTGCTTCATCATCATTCTTGACTTTATATCCTAGGCTTGTACACAGAGCTATAGCCTTTCGTTTGGCTTCCTCTCGTTTGCCGTTTAGTGAAAATTGCTTTCTCCACACAGTAGGTGATACAAATTCCACAAGAGAATTATTAAGCTCTCTAAGAACCATTCCTTGCACAATCGCTAACATCACTAGTGTTTTCTGATTTGAGATGACTTTAAGCTCTTCAATCACTACTTTGTCGAACTTTCCATACTTCTCACAGAGCAATCTCACAAATTCTGCCATGTATTGACCTCTCACCGTAAAGTCTTTATCCTGTGAGCTTATAGTACCATAATCAATCACAGAACCATTACTTATCACACAGTAGCCAGAACTCTTTGTCGAAAGGTCAAGAGATAAAAATCTTAACCATGTATAAATTATAACACACAAAGACATTTATGTCAACACTCGTCTGTGAAAAATTTATATTGTACCCAAAAAATGTTTGCAACTTGTTTGCGGACATTTTGCTTGGTGTTACAAGTCACACGAATATGTATCTTTTTATTGCTTATATAACCCTTATACTATAATTCTAAGTATTAGTATTATATATAATATATTTTTAAAGCTATATTCTATTACCATCAAAAGAGTACATAGTCCTATTTTATCTGTGTAGAATAAATGAGATACCTCACATATACTATATATTCTAGTATATATATTATAAAGCTATATTCTATTACCATCAAAAGAGTACATATCCTATAATAAAGCTGTAGAATAATTTGCGGTAGCTTATATATACTATAGACTAGTATTATATATAATATATAATTAAGTAATATTCTATAACCACCAATTAGTTACATATTCTACATACCGCACAAAAGAATAAATAGAATAATTGGCATTTACCTCTTGATTTTCACTTAAGACTGTGCTATACTATTCTGTGAGGACTTAATCATGAACACAAAAATTATTTGGCACTTTGATAGTGATAAAAAAGAACGTGGAACTACCTTTGCCACCAAGGAAGAATACACACTCGCTATCCAATTTGAAGATAAAACACTAGTAGACCAAGATTTAAAATCTCAAGTCAAAAAATTCATTAAAACTCGCTACAAGGTCTCTGTGCATCAACTTACTTATCGTGAAAGACCAATGTACACAGTATGCAAGCTATTTGGAGGAGCTAAAGGGCTGTGTGAAGAGCTAAACCTAACAACAGAACAGCTCTGTGAATTATCCAATTCCTTCTCTTCCCCACACAAGAAATCAAGGCTAATTATAGACTACTTACTCCCTGTGCTTAAAGACCAAGACTTTGCTAATTGGTTTTACTCTACTGTGTATAATCTCTATAATGACACACAAGAACCATTATTACTCTTACCTAGCTCACTACCACAAGAGTTCTATGAATGGTTGTCTAAAGAGAGTAGATACACAAAGCTTATACCAATACTTACAGGTAAGTCTATACCTAGTGGTGTGATGGTAGGTGATTACATATACGAGCACAGAGGTAGCTATTCCTTAGTCTATGACTCCTATGCTTCTATGCTCTCAGAATATATCACACAAGAAAGTGGAATCACTCCACAGTACATAAATAACCTTCAACAGAGAACCACTATGCTCCTTAAGAAGTATGGTGTATTAGTATCACACAAGCTAGAATATATGGGGCTTAATTACAAGTCCTATATGGGTATGTTTCACACAACTTCACCCAAGCTAACACATTACATAACCACAGTAGCACACGAGGTAGGCTTTGAGCCTTATGATATGTTATACACCATTATACTTAACTCTGTAGAATACTATGCTAAGAAACCTAGCCATAAGAGGAATGTAACACTAGAATACTTTAAAGAACAACAGATAACCCTTAAACGACTGTAGGAATGACCTACGGTCTTTTATTATGTGGTAAAGTAGAATACTATTATGAGGTAGCATGTTTTTGAAGGGTAATTTTTATTGGTGAATGGGGGTATAGGAGTGTAGTAGGTAACACGTTTTTTAATCACCCCTTTTATTGGTGAATAAGTAGAACCAAGCCCTCACCCAACGTTCCATTTTTTAATCGACCCTATTATTATATTAAATTTTAATCATCCCTAAGCTAACGCATAAAGCCTTTGCCATTTACACTAGAAATAAATGTCAATTATACTTGACAAAATACTAGTGCAAAGGAATAACATTCAAAGGTGTCAAAAAAGATGACACAATTGTCTTACGTACCCAATGATAGATACTTCAATGCACAGTATGAATGAACTAATTTTCAGGGTTCAGGTTTTGAGAACGCAGTAGGTAGAATCAGTTGTTGAGAGTTATCTTGACCTTCTGATGTTGATTATATCCTGAATTT
>BNJS01000533.1_pt1 | contig 69567 bp, 74 predicted proteins | sample 8540461 | NCBI WGS metagenome assembly BNJS01 (sample SAMD00202454, study PRJDB9452) | human saliva metagenome | isolation source: human saliva | place: Japan
ACCACGATGACGCTGGAGGCGGCCATGGCGGCCCCCGCGATCATCGGGGTTGAGCAGCCCGGCGGCAGCCAGCGGGATCGCGGCCACGTTGTAGGCGAAAGGCCCAGAACAGGTTCTGGCGGATGATCCGCAGGGTCGCCCGCGACACCCGTACCGCCGCCACCGCCGCGTCCAGGTCTGTGCGCACTAGGGTGATGTCGGCGGCCTCAATGGCCACGTCCGCCCCCGAGCCCATGGCGAATCCCAGCCCCTGCGTGCCCGGCCTGGGCCAGGGCGGCGGCGTCGTTGACCCCGTCACCCACCATGCCCACCACCGCGCCCCTGGGCCTGCAGGTCGGCGACGACGTCGCGCTTGTCGGCGGGCAGCACCTCGGCGCGCACGTCGGCGGCCTCGATCCCCACCTGGGCCGCCACGTGCTCGGCGGCCCGGACGTTGTCCCCGGTCAGCAGCACCGGGCGGATCCCCAGCTCACGCAGCGCCGCCACCGCCTCCCGCGAGGAGGGCCGCACCGTGTCCCGCACCACGAGGACCGCCACAGCCTTCAGCGGCTGCCCCCGCCCGGTGCTGGGGGTGTTGGAGGCTCTGTCCGCTGTGGCCTCGTCCGGCGCCTCGGCGTCGGTGCTCGCGGCCCCATCGGCGGCCTCGCCCACGGCCAGGACGACGGCGGTCGCCCCAGAGTCCTGGGCCTCCTCCACGAGTGGAGCGCACCGCCTCGGGAACCTCGGCGCCCATCTCACCGGCGAGCCAGCCCGGCCGTCCCACCGCGACCCAGCGCCCCTCCACCGTGGCGGAGACGCCCCGGCCCTCGTGGTTGGAGAAGTCGGCCGGCGTCGGCAGGTCTCCCAGTCGCTCGCGGGCGGCTGCCGTGATGGCTGTGGCCACCGGGTGCTCCGAGGCGGACTCGACCGCCCCCGGCCAGGCGCAGCGCCTCCTCCCCGAGCAGGGGCTCAGGCCCGCGGCGAGCATCTGACGCTGGTACCAGCGCCGGCACCCACCTCCCGGCAGGCCTCAACCTCCAGGCTCATGCGTCCCTGGGTGACCGTTCCGGTCTTGTCCATGACCATCGTGTCCAGCGCCCGCGTCGACTCCAGCACCTCAGGGCCCCTGATGACCACGCCCAGCTGGGCGGCCCGGCCCGAACCGACCAGCAGCGCCGTCGGCGTGGCCAGCCCCAGCGCACAGGGGCGAGGCGATGACAAGCACGGCCACCCGCTGCGGTGAAGGCCGCCTGCGGGCTGTGCCCGGTGAGCAGCCACCCCGCCAGGGTCGCGGCGGACAGCGCCAGGACGATGGGCACGAACACTCCCGAGATCCGGTCCGCCAGGCGCTGGACGGGGGCCTTGCCCGCCTGCGCAGCCGTCACCATCCGGCCGATCCGCGCCAGCGTCGTCCCCTCGCCCACGGCCGTGGCCCGCACCAGCAGGACGCCGGAGGTGTTGACGGTCGCCCCGGTGACGGCCTGCCCCGCCTCGACCTCGGTGGGCACGGACTCCCCGAGTGAGCAGCGAGGCGTCCACGGCCGAGCGGCCCTCGACGCGACGACGCCGTCGGCCACCTTCTCGCCGGGCCGCACGAGGAACAGGTCCCCGGCCGCCAGGTCCTCAACACTGATGCGCTCCTCGCTGCGGGTGGCCTCGCGCGCGGCGAGCCGTCCTCATCGAGGCACGTCGACGGCGTCGCGGCTGCCCGACGGCGGGTGGGGACGACCAGGTCACCTCCTTTGGCGCCCAGCTCCAGCAGGGCGCGCAGGGGCGTCGCCGGAACGGTACTGGCGCGCGCCTCCGCGTAGCGGCCCGCCGGGAGGAGGTGGTCACCCAGGCGGCCGACTCGAAGTACATGTGGGCGGCATGCCCCTGGGGCAGGGGCAGCAGCCCGTGCTCATGCGCATGCCGATGTGCCCGGCCCCGCCGAGCACCAGCGCCCACAGGCTCCAGCCGGTCGCGGCGATCACCCGAGGACACGAGCGTGTCCATGGTGAAGGCCCCGTGCCGCAGCGCCCGGAAGGCCGCCTTGTGGAAGGGCCAGGCCCCCAGACCGCCACCGGCAGCGCCATGAGCGCCACCGTCCACTGCCAGCCCGGCAGCTGGAGGCCGGCACCATGGAGATCGCCGCGATCGGCACCGACAGGATGAGGGCGGTAGATGAGCCGCAGCCGCAGGTCGGCAGCCCGCTCCATATGCGAGGCGCCCAGAGACTTTGCCCCACTCCCGGAGGCGGAGCGGGGGGAGGTGCCGGTGGTGCCGTTCGTGCTGTTGGTGCCGGCGGGGGCGCCCGGGCGCGTGGCCGGCGCCGCAGCCATGGACAGTGTCGCGCGGCCGCCTGTGCCCGTGGTGCCGCGTCCGCCCCCGGCCGAACCGGGAACGGACGGTCCCGACGCCGGTGCCGCCGACGTCGCCGACGCGAGCTCCCCGGCCGGTGACGCCTCCGATTGCGCCGACTCATCTGGTGAGGCGGCGTCCAGCAGGGCGCCGGTATAGCCGGCGCGAGCGACCGTGGCCAGGAGGTCGTCGACGCTTACCGCGCTCGGGGCGGTGATGCGGGCCGACTCGGTGGCGAGGTTGACCGAGGCGCTCACGCCGTCGAGCTTGTTCAGCTTCTTCTCCACCCGGGCCACGCAGCTGGCGCAGGTCATGCCCCCGATGGAGAGGTTGACGGTGCGCAGCTGTCCGCCGGATTCCTGGCTGGTCGCAGTCATGTGTGCCTCCTTGTCTGCTGCCGCCCGTCGGCACCCGGGCTTCGGATGCCGACGGGGCACGTCAGGGCTCAGCGCTCGCGGTCACGTCGCGCTCGACGGCGTCGAGGCGTGTAGTCCCAGCCTCGTCGATGGCCTCGGCCAGGGTGGCGTCGTCGAGGCGGATGTCGGAGAGCACGGTGACGGTGGACTGCCCGCCCTTGCTGAGCAGGACGGAGACGTCGCCCGACGCCGTCAGGCGCCTCGAGCTCCTCGGTGACGTGGGCGACGCAGTGGCCGCAGGTGAGTCGGAGACCTTGAGGGTGGTGGTGCGGTCGATACCGTCGGCGGTGAACTCAGTCATCTCTCACTCCTTGGGAAGTGTGTGCGGAAAACGGGTGGATCGGAACGGGAACCAGGGTGGTCCGCCGCGGAGCGGACCGTGGCGCTCAGGACCGCACGAGCCGGGCGATGGCATCGGAGGCCCTCGCGGATCTTGGCGGTGCCCTCCTCGTCGCCCAGCCTGGGCGGCGTGCAGGGACGCAGTGGCTCATGTGGTCCTCCAGCAGGCCGAGGCTGACGGCTTGAAGGGCCTTGGTGGCGGCGGAGATCTGGGTGAGGACGTCGATGCAGTAGATGTCCTCCTCAACCATGCGGGAGATGCCCCGCACCTGCCCCTCGATGCGGCGCAGGCGCTTGAGGTAGTCCTCCTTGGATCCGGTGTAGCCGGCCATGTCTCCTCCGTTGTCTCGGTCGGCATGGACCATACCCCTAGGGGGTAGGGGTGTCAAATACCCCCGAGGGGTATGTGGTTGCCGGTTACCGGCCGGATGGGCGCGGATCCGGGACACGGCGTCAGGGGACGTGGGATGCTCGTGCCATGACCGCCGTTGCCCATGCCGCCCTGGCCCCGCCGACCCCGACGCGGTGCCCCGGACGCCAGATGACCCCGATCTCCAGCTCGCCCGGGACCCCAGGGCGGGTGCCGGGCGACTCATGGTGCTGGCCGGCAACCGACCCGACCTGCGCGGTGTCATTGTGGACAACCCGGGCTGCTCCCCGGAGCTGCGCGCCTGGGTGAGCCGCATGGGGGGAGCCTCCGCCGGCCCTGGTGGCGGACGCGGTGGGCACAGTGGGCCCGAGGCCGCAGGGGCCCGGACGGACGGCTCTGGTGGCGCCGACGACGCGGATGATGCGGTGTCGCTGGCGCCCACGGGCTGGGAGCCCTCCGACATCGGCCTGGGTGAGGACCCCTTCGGCTCCGTCCTGGGCGACCCGCTCATGGGCTCACCGCTCTTCGACGACGACGGCTCGCGCCGCGAGCCCGCCGACGTCGAGCCCACTGAGCCCACCGGTGCGGCCGCTCGCAACGGCAAGGGCGGGCGGCGGGCGCCGTCGAGCCGGCGTACGGCCAGGCCGCACCCGCTTCCGCCCATACCGCTCCGGCCCGCACCACCTCGCGCACAGCCGTGGCCCGGGGTTCGCAGGCTCCCGTCCCGCCACCGCAGCGGCCGGCGGTGACGATGCCTGCGCCACCGGCCCCGATGCCGCCCGGACGCTTCGCGCCCGCGGCGCCCCTACCCAGTGCCGGGGATCGCCGGGCCGGTTGGGATCGCCGGGCCGGTCGGGGCCGCCCGGGTCGCGTAGAGGCCGACCCCTGGGCCGTGGGAGGAGCGCCCGCCGTCGGCCTGCCGTCCGCACCTCCGCCGCCCTCCGGCCTCGCAGGCGCCCCCGGCGCCTCCTTTGGGATGGGGCGCTACAACGCCCCGGCCTCCTCGCGCAGCGCCAGGGAGGCCGGCGTCGTCCTCGCGATCCAGCGCAGAGCCCGGCCAAAGGTCATCAGCTGGATCCTCTTCGTCCTGCTGTTCATCGTCATCCGGGCCTTCAACGGCTGAGACGCAGGGGCGGGGCGCGGCCCCAGGGGAGTGGTCGCGCCTCAGGGTGCGGCGGAGCCCGGGGTCGAGCCGCTCGGGGCGCTGGCGGCCGGGATGGTGATGGGGCTGTTGGAGGCGTAGCCGTGCTTGAAGGCCCACACCACGATCTCCAGGCGCGGACCGTCCCCGTCTTGTGGAACAGGCCGGTGATGTGGGACTTGACCGTCGCCTCGGCGATCGCCAGCAGGGAGGCGATCTTGCGGTTCGAGGCCCCCTCGCACAGGAGGCGGAGCACGTCGCGCTCCCGCTGAGAGAAGTGGACGCTGCCGTCCGCACCGCGCACGGAGGCCAGGGCGTAGTCGATCAGGCGCGTCGTCGGCGTCGGGGCCACGACCTTCGCCCCGGAGTGGACCGTGCGCACCGCCGCGATGATCTCCTCAGCCGGTGCGCTCTTGAGCAGGAAGCCGCTGGCCCCGGCCCCCAGGCCCTGCAGGAGGTCCTCGTCGGTGTCCACCGTGGTCAGCAGAATGACCCGGGTCGACGGCGAGAGGCGGAGCACCTCCCGGGTCATCTCCACGCCGTCCATGTGCTCCATGTGGACGTCGGTGATGAGGACGTCAACCTGGTGCGTCTGCACAAATCGCAGGACGGCGCGAGGTGAGCGTGATGCGGTGAGGACCTTGAGGTCCTCGACGTCGGAGAAATAGGACTCCAGATGGGCCAGGGCCATCGCGTCGTCGTCGACCAGGGCCAGGCCGACACAATCGGGAGAAATCTGGGAAGACATGAGTCTCCTTGGGCAGATGTATGCAGTCCGCGATCAGTGGGGGGCGCGGTCTGCTGGGAACAGTGAACAAACTACCTGAAAAAAGATGATCGCCGTGTAAACGCCTCGCGACGCGCCCCGACGAAAGGTGGAGGGAGCCATCCAAACGGCGAGGAAAGCAATAGATCAAAGGGCGATGCGAGGCCCCGTCGGATTCCGGCAGGCTCATGTCCAACGGCACTTCCCCAAGTGTGCCTCCTCTGTCGTTCCCAGGAAGGAGGGTCCGTGTATCGCTCTGCGCTCATTGAGGGCGTCGCGCCATCACTGGCTCGTGCTGCGTTACTCGAGTCTCCCTTCGGCCTGGTTTCCCGTTCCACCGAGCTGCCCCAAGCGGCCGGAGAGCCGGTCTTCGCGATCTGGACCGGTCTTCTGGGTGATCCCTCTGAGGCGCTGAGGTCACAGCGCACCTGGAATCACCGTGCCGAGGCGGGCAACTTCGACGGGGCCGGCGGGGCCATCGACGCCGATCGCGCCAGACACATCGCGATTGTGGAGACGATGGAGCGCTACTCCAGCTGCTCATGGACGGAGGAGGAGCTGGTGTGGGACACCCCCGCCGGTCTCGGCGAGGCCGCGATCGGACCGGAGCGCTGGCCGGCGTGCTCGGCCACCGAGCTGGCGGACCCCGACTGTGGGCTCATCGCCTCAGACCCCCGCGTCCCCCTGCGTTGGGTGCGCGGCTGGTCCCTGACCCGCGCCGTGGTCTTCGTCCCAGCGGTGCTGACGTACCTCAACTTTCCGGTGCGCACCCCTCCGAGCAGTTTCGTCAACCCCATCTCCACCGGCACCGCCGCACTCCCGACCTGCGCGAGGGCGGTCCGGGTAGCCTGCTCGAGGTCATCGAGCGCGACTCCATCGCCCTGACCTGGCTCCAGCGCCTGCGTCTGCCCGCGGTCGCCGTCGACCCCTCCACCCTGGGGAGGAGGTCGCCGAGTACCACCGGGTCGGCACCTCCACCGAGCTGGAGACCCACCTGTTCGACGCCACCACCGACTACGGCGTCCCCACCCTCTACGCCGTCCAGACCTCCCAGGTAGACCCCGAGCTGGCTCAGGTGGTGGCCGCCACCTGCGACATCGACCCGCAGCGGGCGCTGGCCAAGATCTACCGCGAGCTCGCCTCCCTGCGCATCGCCCTGCGCAGCCACGCCCCGCGGCCCGCGCGCCCAGGAGATCAAGGGCCAGGACCTCACCGTCGTCGGTGGCGCCCTGGCCGACGCCGAGCTGTCCATGCGCCACGTCTTCGACTTCCTCCTGGAGGGGGAGCGGCCCGTCCACGCCCTCGATGAGATCGGCACCCTCCCGGCGTCCAGGCCCGGTGCCGGCAGCGGTGACAGCCCCGACGGTGCCGGCGGCAGTGCCGGCAGTGCCGCCGGCCCCGATCCGCTGGAGCAGGTCGTCGCCAACCTGGAGCGGGCCGGCGCCGAGGCCATCGTCGTCGACATCACCACCGACGAGGCCCGCCAGGTCGGCATGCACGTCATCAAGGCCCTCATCCCCGAGGCCATGCCCCTGTCCTTCAGCCACCACGCCCGCTACCTGGCCACGCCCCGCCTCTATCAGGCGCCCCGGGCCATGGGCCTGACCGTCCATGACGAGGCGGGGATCAACCCCGTCCGCCAGCCCTTCGCCTGAGCCCGATGTCCGCACCACTGTCCACGTCAGCGACCGCCTCGCCGACCGACACCCAGGAGCCCCGACCCGACATGAGCACGACGCCGCCCGCACCCGACGCGCAGCCGGCACAGCACCCGGCGCCGCAGGCCCCCACGGGGCCGGTGACGGCCTACCTGCCCCAGGGCGGGTTCGCGCGCGCCGTCGCTACGCGGCTGGCCGGGGCCCGGCGACGTCATCATCCCGGTCGACCAGGGGACTGGTCAGCGCCTACATCCCCTACGCCGACCGCGCGGTCCTCATTGCCGACCCCGACCAGGCCGGCCTGCGCGAGGACCTCGACACCCTGTCCTTCACCCGGGGGATGCCCTCCTTGGGCCTGGAACTCTTCCCCACCGAGCTGCGCTGCGGGCCGCTCGTGGTCCCCGGCCGCAGCGCCTGCTACCGCTGCTACGACCGGCGTCGCCGCCAGCACGGCTACCGCCCCCAGCCCCCGGAGGTGGTCTCCGAGCACGGCCCGCTGGAGCAGGCCTACGCCCACCACCACGTGCTCCTGGGCGCCGGCCTCATCTCCCTGGCCCTGCAGGCCCTGACGCCCCGGCCCCCAGGACCCGGCCCCGGAGGGCGCCGACGACGTCGCCCCGATCGGCGGCCAGGTGTGGACCATCGACCTCGTCTCCGGCATCACCACCTGCTCGACGACCGTGGCCGTGGACCGCTGCGAGACCTGCTCGGGCCGCTACGAGGGCCGCCGCGACGGCCTGCCCGCGCTCGCGGCCCTCCTGCCCGAGCGGCGTGAGGAGGTGGCCTGAGATGGCCGGGGACGCCACAGCCTCCGTCATGCGCGCCGGCGACGTCGGCCGCGCCGCCCGCCGTGACCTGCAGTTCCGCATCCCCCGCCGGCCCGTGGTCCGCCTGGGGCTGCGCGCCCGGCCCGAGGAGACCGGCTGGATCATCGACGGCGCCCGCAAGAGCCAGGTCCTGGGTGGGGCTTTCGCCCGCGAGCACATGGGCCCCCTGCTCCAGGCCTGCGACGGCACCCGCACCCTCGACGAGATCGGCGAGGTCACCGGCATCGGCCCCCAGGCCGCCTTCGAGGCCGTCTCCCTGCTGTGGACCGGCGGCATCGTCGAGGAGGGCGACACCGAGCCCGCCCCCGGCGATCCCGCGCCCGAGCTGGCGCGGCTGCTCTCCCGCCTGGGCGACTCCACCGGCGTCAACGACTCCTGGCAGGGACGCCGCCCGCCGCCCTGGCCGCCGCCCGGGTCGCCGTCGTCGGAGACGCCGAGCTGGCCGGGGAGATGGTCGCCGCCCTGGAGCCCACCCTGCCCGAGGTGCGGCTCGACAGCGCCCCCCGCCGCGGGGACACCCTCACCGTCCTGGTCGAGACCGCCGAGTCCGCGTCCCGCTCCCAGGAGGTGGCACTCCGCTCCCGGGAGGCCGGCATCGCGCTGCTGCGGGTGCGTGCCGAGCAGGAGGCGGTGACGGTCGGCCCCTACGTCGATGAGGCCTTCTCCCCTGCTTGGCCTGCGCCTGCGCCGACGAGGCCCGAGATCGGCCCGCGCCCCGAGGCCGCCCGCCACGACATCATCGTCGGCCTGGCCGCCCGGGCCGTGGCCGCCCTCATCGCCCGCGCGACCGTCACCCACCTTCCCGGGGACGCGCGGCGCACCGACCTGGCCACCTTCACCTACTCCGACCGCCCGGTCGTCTCCCGCCCGGCTGCCCCATCTGCTCGGTGGCCGGTGCCGGCGAGGAGCCGGTGCCGGTGGCGCCCTCGGCCCCCGTGGGGGCCCCGCTACGAGCAGTCCGTGGCCATCCCGCCGGCCGCCTTCGTCGACTCCAAGGGCCACCAGCAGCACTACAAGCCCTCCAACCTGCGCCTCCAGCGCGAGTTCCGCGACTGGCCGGTCTGCCCGCGCACGCCCCTGCCGCCGGCCGACCTGGGGCGCCTCGACCAGCCCTGGCCGATCGCGCACCCGCTCACCGACGACGGCACCGAGCCCGACGTCCTCGCCCACCCCACCCTGAGCGAGCTCGCCACGATCCTGGCGCTGTCGGTGGGTGTGCGCGAACCGCTCGGCGCCGAACCCACCGGCCCGGAGTCGGCCGAGGCCCTCAGGCCCCGCCCAGCGCCAAGCTGCGCCGCTGGACGGCCGCCGGCGGCAACATCGGCTCGGTGACCGCCTACGTCCTCGTGCCCGAGCACGAGCAGAGAGGTCCGGAGGTCACGGGGGTGGCGGCCGGGCAGCGGCTCGCCCCCGGCACCTACGTCTACATCGAGCGCGACCATGCCCTGGCCCTCATCGGCCCCGTCCCCTCGGCGGCGGATTCGGGGGAAGACGCGGAGACGGACGCAGCGGCGGAGGCCGGGCCGGATCTCCTGCCCGACGGCGTCGGCGCCCGGATCGTCCTGACCGGGAACGTGGACAAGGTGGCCCGCAAGTACTTCTCCTTCGCCCTGCGCATCGCGGTCCAGGACTGCGGCTGCTCCTTCGAGGTGCTCCGTCTGGTCGCCGAGGCCCTGGGGGTGCCACTGCGCGCCCGGGCCCGCTGGGACGAGCAGCGCATCGCCCGGGCGCTGGGCACCGACCCGGCCCGGGAACCGGCCTGCATCGTCGTCGACCTGGGAGGCAGCCGTGCGCACTGACTTCGAGACGCTGCGCGAGCTCATCTCTGGCTTCTCAGCCGGATCGGACACGCGCCCCGCCGAGCCGACCTCCGACGGCCTGGCCGCGCGCCGCCCGCGTCCCGCCGCTGGACTGCCGGGCTGCCGGACGCGCTCGTCCCCAGCCCCCAGGACCCCCTACCCCCACAGCCTGCACCAGACCTTCGAGCGCCGCTCGTCGTCGACCACCTACGGCACTGAGCCGCTCGAGGCCGAGGCCCTCCTGGGCATGGTCCGTGACGCCCTGGTCGATGACGCGCGCACCTGGGGAGCGGACGCGGCGGCCTGCCCCCTGGAGCCCTTCGTGCTCCTGCTGCGTCCCGCGCGGCGCTGAGCCCGGCATCCACCGGGTGCGGCTCGACGGCGTGGACCTCGTTCGCCCCTGCCGCCGGCCGAGGAGATTGAGGGCATGGCGGTGCAGAAGGAGTTCGCCCGCGCCGGGGCCATCGTCTCGGTGGCCGCCAACCTCGATGAGGCCGACGCCTGGGGCGGGGCCGCCGGCTACCGCTTCACCATGAGCCGCAGCGCCGCCCTCATCTACTCGCTGCACCTGCGCGCCGCCGCTCTGGGGACTGGTGGGGACGGTCTTCGCCGGCTTCGCCACCTCGGCGGTGCGCCACCTGCTGGACTCCGACGGCGTCAGCCGCCACCAGATGTTCGCCGTCACCATCGCCAGTGCGCAGACAGAACCGCCAGGTCAGGCGGCCGGCTAGTCCCGGCCCGCCCGCCGCGAGCGCCGTCGGCCCACCCGCTGGTCCACCGCCGGCCAGACGGACCCAGAACTGCATACCGCGTCACAGAGTTCCCCAGTGTTCCACGGACCACCCCGTTCGCGGGGTTGGGGCCCGGTCCCGGCAGACCGGACCCCCGGGGCCCGAAAGGGACCCCGCTCCTGCCCACCAGACACCTGAGAGAAGGAGGTGAACAGCATATGACGAACAGCTCGATTGATCTCACCCTCGCCGACAGTGACTTCGGCGTCGAGGAGCTGCCCGAGGGCAACGCCCTGGGTTGTGCCTTCAGCAGCGCCAGCGCGTCCTGTCCGGCCAGCGCCGCCTCGGCCTCGTGCCCGGCCAGCGCGGCCTCGGCCTCGTGCCCGGCCTGCGCCGCCAGCGCGTCGACGACGTCCTGCTGACGACCCCATGGTGGCGGGCAGGGGACTGCGGTCCTCTGCCCGCCACTGGCGGTACCCCGGATTCCCGCGAACCGACCTGAGGGAGCCACGAGCCCACGATGAGCACGGCGATGAGTACGGCGAGGACAACGCCGACAAGCCCTGGTAGCCGCCCGACGAGCCCGATCCCGCGTCTGCGCCGCGGTGTGAGCCTCATCGTCGGGATGGACAACCAGCCGATGCTGTTCGACTCCGACTCGGGCAAGTACCACCGGCTCGGCGCGGCCGCCGCCTTCATCGTGGGCCAGTTCGACGGGGTGCGCCCCCTGCCGACCATCATCGAGGAGCTGCCCCAGGACATCGACGAGGCGGGTGCCAAGCGCATCACGGGCCTGGTCGACAACCTGCGCGACAAGGGCCTCCTGGCGGGCGGCGAGCCCGCCTCCGCCGACCCCTGCCGCCCCCGCCGCTTCGGCGGCCCCGGCGCGCACCAGGCGCAGCCGTGGACGCCACACCGCCCAGCCCCGCCGGGCCCGCCACCTCAAGGTCGAGAGGCCCCGCCGCAGCGGGGGCTGGTGGCTGCCCCGCATCATCATCGCCCGCAAGTACCACCGGATCGTCGCTCCCGTTGTCACCCTGCTCCAGCGCCTGCCGGCCCCCGCGCTCAGCTGGGTCTTCCTGGCGCTGGCCGCCTGCGGCTACGCGGCCGGGGCCATGGCGCTCAGCTCCCTGGCCGGGGGCCCCCGCCCGGGGGTCCTGGTCTTCGTCACGGCGGTGGCGATCCAGCTGGTGAGCATCCTGCTGCACGAGTCCTGGCACGCCATCGTCGCCGGCTACCTGGGCACCCCCATCCGCGGACTGGGGGTGGCGCTCATGTTCTGGGCGATCCCCATCGCCTACGTCGACCGCACCGACTCCTACCGGGTGCGCTCCCGGCGCGGGCTGACCATGCTGGCCCTGGCCGGCATCTTCTCCGACGGCGTCGTCTGCGGACTGGAGGCGGCCGTCGCCTGGGCCTCGACGGGAACGGTGCGCCAGGTGGCCCTGACCCTGTGCGCCTTCCAGCTCACCATGCTCGTCACCAACCTCAACCCCCTCACCCAGTCCGACGGCGTCGCCGCGGTCGAGGCGGCCACCGGCTCGGTCAACCTGCGCGGGCGCTCCATGTTCGTGCTGCGCTGCGTCCTGAGGCGCCAGCCGCTGCCTCCGGCCCTGGCCGTCATGCGGCCCGCGGTGCGCTGGGGCTACTTCATCTACGGGCTGGCGTGCTCTCTTCTTGGACTGCTGGCCTTCGTGATGAGCGTTGTATGGATAGGCTACTGGCTGTACGCCCTCTTGAAAGGTTTCCTCCTATGACGCAGCCGGTTCTCTCTCGTGCCGGTGCCTCCCCCTCCCAACAGCCACAGCCGCAGCCCGTATCCGCCGTGACCTCCGGGGAGCCCATCCCATCCGCTCCGACCTCCGCCGTACCAGCGCCGGTACCGGTATCGGAGCCGGAGCCGCCGGCCCTGGCCCAGCCCGCCGTGGCCCCTGCCGACCCTCGTGCGTCTGGGCGGGCTGCCGGTGCGGGCCGTCCCCGAGACCAGCGCCGCCGTCATCGGCACCCTGGACTACCTGCGCCGGCTCGACGAGGTGCTCGACGGCGCCGCCGACCAGCTGCTCGACCCGCTCTACGAGATCGTCCCCACCCTGGACAAGGCCGAGCGCCGCCCGGTCCTGCGCGCCAAGCGCTGCGTCTTCCAGGGGCGCGCCACCGACCTGTCCGAGGAGGTCCTGGCGGCCCTGCCCGCCGAGCTGCGCGCGCTGCTGGAGCGCTGGGACGCCCTGGTGGCCCGTAAGGAGGAGACCCGAGCCCGCCTGGCCGTCCTGGTCGACGTCGACCTGGACCGCAGCCGCGAGCTGCTGGCGGCCGGCCTCGACGAGCCCGGCTACCAGGAGGCCCTGGCGATTGCCGCCCCGGCCCTGGTCTCCACCCTGGCCGCCCGCGGCCGTCGGCTCGAGGACCCCCGCGTCCTGCGCACCCTCTACACCCTGGCCACCCGGGCCGCCCTCAAGACCAGCCCCGTTCTCAGGACTGACCACCGTCAACGAGGCGGGCCAGCCCTCCACCGGGCGCAGCCACCGCATGGTGGCCACCCACCTGGCCTACCGCATCCTGAGCGCCACCGCCCAGGACCTGGCCGCCGACGGCGCCCTCTACCTCGAGCCCGCCCCCGTGCGCCGGTCCCTACAGCGCCGCCCCCGGCCCGGACGCGGCCGGCGTCTACGGCCAGTACCCCTCCCGGGAGGTCGAGGCGGAGGCGCTGACCGTCGTCGGCGAGCACGAGTACGGCAACGGCATGGTCTTCCGCCAGGAGACCATCCAGCCCGCCCGCTGGCTCCAGGAGACCCACGACGCCCTCACTGGCGGCGGCATGCACGCCGTGCTCAGCGTGCGCGACGCCTGCGAGCGCGTGGGCGGAGCCGACCCGCGCCTGCGCCTGGAGCGGCTGCTGGCCTCCGGCGCCATCGTGCCGCACGTGCCCTGGTACCGCGGGGAGAACCCCTTCCCGCTGCTGGCCGCCTCGCTCTCACCCGGAGCAGCAGCGCCAGTGGGGCAAGGACCTGGCCTGGCTGGCCCGGCTCGACGACGCCGTCGGCGCCGCCGACGGGCCCGGCCGCGCCGAGCTCCTCAACCGCACGGTGCGCCTGGCCGAGCGGGTCTTCCCCGACGGCGAGCTCGGTGAGCGGCCCAGCGGCTTCCTCTACGAGGACCGCGAGTCGACCCGCAGCTGGGTCGACCCTCTCGAGGGACGCCCCCTTCGAGCAGGACGTCAAGACCCTGGGCGAGCTCGCCGACCCCTGGGTGGCCCGCTCCCACATCTACGACCTCATGGTGGCCCGCTTCGTCTCCCTGTTCGGCAACGGCGGGGTGTGCAAGGACCCGCTGGCCTTCTTCATGACCATCGCCCACGCCCCCGACGGTGATCAGGAGATGCTGCGCGCCGCCGGGCTCGACTACGCCGCCGGCCCCGACGAGGAGCGGGCCGCCCTGTCCGGCGGGCTCTCCGGCTCTCCCAGGCACCTGGGTGCCTTCCTCCAGCCGGTGGCCCCCAGCGCCCGGATCTACGCCGCCGGCGGGGGCCTGACCGTCGTCAACGCCTTCACCAACGCCAACGGCTCCCTCCAGGCCCGCTTCCACCGGCTCCTGGGCTCCGGCTTCCGGGAGCGCCTGGCCACGCGGATCCGCACCTCCTGGGGCACCGAGAGGGTTCTGGAAATCCAAGCCAGCACCGAGTGCAACACCGGTCAGGCCGTCTCCTGCGGGCTCCTGCCGCCGCTGGGGCTGCCCGGTGAGCCGGGGGCGCCGGAGGCGGTCCCCCTCAGCTCCCTGCGGCTCGTCCACGACCCGGCCACGAGCACCCTGTTCCTGGCCGACGACGCCGGGCCCGTGGGACTGGCCTACCTGGGCCTGACCCCCCAGTACCTCCTGGGCGGCTACCTGTCCTGGCTGGTGCTGCTGAGCGACCCCTGGTCCCGGCTGCCCCCCTTCGCGGACCACTGGACCAGCCGCCGTCGGGACCTCAGCGGGCCCCTGCCCGACGAGGTGATGCACTCCGAGCGGAACGTGGCCGGCCGCCTGGTGACCCGCCGCGAGTCCTGGACCTTCCCGGCCCACCAGATCGCCACGCTCATGGACCGCGACCTGACTACGACCCTGCTGCACATGGACGACCTGCGCAAGCAGTGGGGCATCCCCACGGAGGTGTTCGTCCACCAGCACATGCCCTCCCAGGGTGCCACCTTCGACCAGCACAAGCCCCGCTACGTGGACCTCACCTCACCGGTCTCCCTGCTGGCGCTGCGCGGCTGGATCGACCCCGGCGCCGCCCACATCAGCTTCGTCGAGGCCTACCGGCCCGCGGCGAGGCCCTGGGGCTCACCCAGGATGGTGAGCCGACGGTGGCCGAGTACCTGGTGGGACTCCAGTGGCCCAAGAACCTGGGAGGCATGGCATGAGCACGCACGACGACGTCCAGTCCAGCCGGCGCGAGCAGCGCAACCAGCCCAGCCGGCTCATCCGCTCCCGCAGGCTGCGCTGGCTCGGGGGGCGCTCGAGGGCCAGTGAGCAGGCGGAGCGCACCGGGCCGGCGAGCCAGGGTAGCCAGATGGATCAGGTGGGCCAAGTGGGCCAGGTGGGCCAGATGGATCAGGTGGGCCAGGTGGGCCAGATGGATCAGGTGGGCCAGCCCAGTCAGGGCGGTCAGGCCGGCCAGGCCGGAATGGTTGGCCTGGGGGGCGCGACGTCGCAGGATGGCGGCTCGATCCCGGGGATCCAGCCCCTGGAGATGGCGGCCGCCGACTTCGGCAACCTGCGCGCCCAGCACAGCGCGATGCGTCAGCGGGGTGCGGCGATGGCCGGTCAGCGTGAGGGGGTCGGCTGGCTGTATGCGCGGATCTACTGCGCCGGCGGGGACGACACCGACGCCCTGCTGCCCGAGGTCGCCCAGTGGCTGACCCGGGCCCGCGGCCAGTGGGACATCCGCTCGGCGCACTTCCTGCGCTTCGTCGACCTGCGCGGCCACCACATCCGGCTGCGGCTCAAGGCCGTTGAGGGCGTCCTGGATGAGGCCTACGCGAGCATGCGCGAGCTGGGGGCCGTGGCCCAGCGCACCGAGGCGCGCACGGTCGAGCGTCTCGTCTCCGATCCGATGACCGGGGGGGATCGGCGCGAGCCGGCCCGGCATCACCTTCGGTGTCTACGGCCCCGAGTACGACAAGTACGGGGGTGTGGCCGGTGTCGAGGAGGCCGAGCGGCACTTCTACGTCTCCAGCCGCTGGTGCTTGGACCACCAGGTCTGGCAGATCCCGAGGCCGGTGCCGCGGGCGGCCCTGGCGGCGCGGTTCCTGGCGCTGGCGGCCCGCGGCGCGCCGCTGCCCGAGGCCGAGCTGCTCTCCGCCCACCTGCGGATGTGGGGCTCTCGGCTCCCCGCGCACCTGCGCGACGGCAGCGCCCTGGGGCCGATCGTTCAGCAGCTGCTGGAGGTCATCGAGTTCCAGTTCGACGAGATCCCGTCCTGGAGCCAGGCAGCGGCGGCCGTGGGTGAGCTGGCCGACGACGCCGGGCGCGCCATCGGCGTCATGGGGGCGGGCACCGGCGGGCGCCGGGCCCTGGACTGCTGCACATCGACGTCAACCGGCTCGGCCTCAACCCGGCCGAGGAGTGCATCGCCGGGCTGTGCGCCCGCCAGCTCCTGACCGGGGGCGCCGTGCCCCCGGCCCAGGCCTCAGCCGCCGTCGGGTAGCCGGGCGCCGCCTGGCCCCGGAACCTGGAACGCGCCGAAGTGTCCACGAGAAGGCCCCGATTGTCGATGAAGGGCCCGAAAGTGTCCATGAAGTGTCGATGAAGTGTTCATGAAAGGCCGTGGAGTGTCGATGAAGGACCGGAAGTGTCCACGGTGCTGACATTAACCCCGTACCGGCGCCGCTCGCCGAGAAGAAACCGCGGGATTTCAACGATCTGTGTCGGGCGCTTCGAGGGCTGGCGCACTAATGTCAGTGCTGTGGACACGTGGCTGTGTGGGGAGTGGGTCCGCCAGGGTCTTGGTGGCGCATTCAGGTTCTTTCACCTCGGGGGTAATCCCACTGGTCCCTGCCTGGCCCCTTCAGGTGCTCGCGCAGGGGCCCCAGAAGTTATGGTTCGACGATGACCTGAGCAGGGTCCACTTTAGTGCGGCCTACTGCACGAGGGTGGGGGTGTATTGGTCGGGGGTTGTGCGTACTGCACGAATCCCCGGACCCTGTGGAGTACACCCGACCCTCTGCCAGTGGATCCCGACCCTCGTGCAGTTCGGGTGGTGTCAGGCCTGATAGTCGGGCTGAGGCTCTGATCGAGCCTGCCCCTCGCCCAGGCGCACTCTGCACACCCGAGCCAGCCTGCTCATCGACACCCAGGCCAGGCGTCTCGAGGTTCTGCTCGCCGGTGAGCACCACACTCCGGTCCAGGCCTCCGGGGGCGTCTACTAGCGCCTGATCCAGACCTACGGGGCTGACTGCCCGGGCTTGGGAAAGTACCTGATGCAACAGGCCGTCCCCGACAGGTTGGGAGATCACGGCCCCTGGCCTGCACCGGGCAACCCACTTATCGTGCGCACCACGGCCCACGAGTTTTGCGGGCATTTTTCAGTGAGGTACTGAATCCCCTTCGCGGGCACTCCAGATGAGTCTCGTCGGCCACTTCCTCCGGTCCCCGACTTCCTGATTTGTCGGGGCGATCTTGATCGGCTTTTGGGTCTCAGTTCGACGTGATCTGTGCTATTCTGATAAGTGATGCCTCATCAGTGCTGCCCTCTGATGATGGCCTTGAGTTGATGTTGGGCGACTCTCCCTCTCATGTCAGCGTCATGCTCGCAATGGTCGTCAGTCGCATGGATAATCGTTGGAAGTTGAGTTTCTGCGATGATCCTTCGGTGCAGAGATGTCTAGTTCCCTTCTAGTCTGGAGTATTTTCTATGAGTGAATCTGCCGGTTCTGGGAATTCTGTTCGCGTGAGGACAATCGTTGGGCTTGTCGTCGGTGCTACCGCTACAGCTGCGGCCGGTATTCTTGTCGCTGTCGATGACGGGCATGTGCTGGCCGCCCGGATGTTGGCTGCCGTCGGAATGGTTGCTGCGTTGCTTGGTGCCGTCGGCTCAATTCGATCTTCCGGGACGGGGGCTAAGGCGATGTTTCGCGATAGTGTCCGTTCTCCTGTTTGTGGCATCGTCGACGGTCTACGGTTTGACCTGGAGTTGAGTGAATTATTCTGGATGCGATGCCTCGCGCGTTCTCAATCTATAGATGCAGAATATCCGCTCACACATGAATTGTCTCTGGTTGGCTTTGTATATAGTGGGGAAGTCGAATCGCGCGGGGTTTGCTGGAGGCGGCGATGATCGGAGGGATCGCTGCCTTACGGTTCGGGCGTACTCCATGAGCCGGGGATCTTCTGTGCTGTCTCCTCACTTCTGAGACACTCGCTCGGGCGGGAACCCGGGGCAGGCTGGCGGTCTAGAGGCGAGGGTGGGGCCGAAGGGAAGAGGCCTGGTGAGGTCTCGGTGTCCACGGTGCTGACATTAACCCCGTACCGGCGCCGATCGCCGAGAAGAAACCGCGGGATTCCAACGATCTGTGTCAGGAGCTTCGACGGCCGGCGCGCTAATGTCAGTTCTGTGGACACGTGGCCGTTGCCGGACCTGCCCGCGGGCCTCAGTTGTCCAGGTGGGAGACGAGCTCGGCGGCCAGACCCGTGTAGGTGGCGGGCGTCAGGGCCAGCAGCCGCGCCTCGACGTCGTCGGGCATGCCGAGCCCGGAGATGAACTCGCGCATGCCCTCGGGCGTGACCTTCTTGCCGCGGGTGAGCTCCTTGAGGCGCTCGTAGGGGTCGGCCATGCCGGTTGCCCCGGCGACGGCGGCCGCCCGCATCGCCTGCTGGACGGGCTCGCCGAGCACCTCCCAGGTCGCCTCGAGGTCCTCCTCCAGGCGGGCGCGGTCGACGTCGAGCCCGGCCAGGCCCCGCCGGATGTTGTCCACGGCCAGCAGCGAGTGCCCCAGGGCCACGCCCACGTTGCGCTGCGTGGTGGAGTCGGTGAGGTCGCGCTGGAGGCGGGAGGTGACGAGCGTGGCGGCCAGCGTGTCCAGCAGCGAGCAGGAGATCTCCAGGTTGGCCTCGCCGTTCTCGAAGCGGATCGGGTTGACCTTGTGCGGCATGGTCGATGAGCCGGTGGAGCCCTGCGCGCTCAGGCGCTGGTGGAAGTAGCCCAGCGAGATGTAGGTCCACACGTCCGTGGCCAGGTTGTGGGCGATCCGGTTGAAGCGGGCGACGTCGGAGTAGAGCTCGGCCTGCCAGTCGTGGGACTCGATCTGCGTGGTCAACGGGTTCCAGGTCAGGCCCAGGTGCTCCACGAAGCCGCGCCCCACGGCCTGCCAGTCGGCACCGGGCACGGAGACGACGTGCGCGCCGAAGGTGCCGGTGGCGCCGTTGATCTTGCCCAGGTACTCGGTGGCCTCGACGCGGCGCACCTGGCGGCGCAGCCGGTGGGCCAGGACCGCCATCTCCTTGCCGAGCGTTGTGGGGGTGGCCGGCTGGCCGTGCGTGCGCGCCAGCATGGCGGCGTCGGCGTGCTCGTGGGCCATGGCGGCCAGGTCCTCGACCAGCCCGCGGGCGGCCGGCAGCCACACCTGCTCGACGGCGCCCCGGATCGTCAGGGCGTAGGAGAGGTTGTTGATGTCCTCGCTGGTGCAGAAGATGTGGACGATCTCGCCGACGGTGGGCAGCACGGTGGGGCCGCCGTCGGCGCCGACGACGCCGGGGGCCTGGGCGGCCGCGACCAGGCGCCGCTTGAGGAGGTACTCGACGGCCTTGACGTCGTGGCGGGTCTCGGCCTCGATGGCGCCGAGCTCGGCGATCTCCTCGGCCCCGAAGTCCTCGACGACGCCGCGCAAGTAGGCCTTCTCTGTCTCGCTCAGGCGGGGGGCGCCGGGCAGGACGCCGCTTTCGGTGAGGTGGATGAGCCACTCGACCTCGACCTGCAGGCGGGCCCGGTTGAGCGCGGCCTCGGAGAGGTGGTTGACCAGCGGGGCGGCGACGGCGCGGTAGCGGCCGTCCAGGGGCCCAGGGCGATGGCGGGGGAGACTGCGGAGAGATCGACCATGCCGCTCATTGTGGCAGGTTGGCACCGACCTCTGCGAGCGGGGCCTCCTGGGTCGAGACGAGGACGGGCTGGGCATCGGGGCGGCGTCGGCGGTAGGCGGTCACGACGACGAACAGCAGGATGCCGGCCGACGGCAGGTTGATGGCGGCGGCCGGCTCATGGCTGTAGAGGCCGTGGCCGAGCAGGGCGGCCGCCAGCCCCAGGCCGATGACGGCCAGCGCAAGGACCGAGGGGCCTGGGATCCGCTGGGACGGCTCGGCGCGCTGAACGTGCTGGGCTTGGAGGAGGATGAGACTGACTGTCAGCAGGCTCAGAGGCGTCAGGAGGGAGGTTTCCCAGCCGAACAGGCCGCCGCCGACCGTCAGGGCCAGGACGGTCGTGGCAAGCGTGAAGACGACTGGTGGGAGGAGTCGCATGGTAGATGACCTTCTAGGGCGGACATGGTGGGGAATGGTATGACCGGGCAAAATCCTGCCGGATCCTTGTGGCATTTTCAACAAGTGGTCCGTCGTCGTTGGCGGGGAGCACTCCCCGGTCGCCACCAGCCTATACGGCCCGCCGGCCCCGGACCCGGGAAGTAAGTTCCGACCAGGGAGAATGTGATGCCTCTGTGATGCCTTGGGTGCTGTGTCGCCCAGAGATCATGAGCCCGTGGAGGGAGCGCGGATGGCTCCTAGACCGACGACGATGCCGTCGGCTTCTACCGGGCGCTCGACTTCGACATCGACCCTGCGCCGTCGGACCCGCGCTGGCCGGGGCGCCGCCGCTACCGATGCGTGCGGCGGTCCTGATTCCGAACGGCGCATGTCGAGGACTGCGTTTCGCGCCGAGGACGTCCTTCTCCTCCAAATGTCGCGGCTCCGCCCCCAGTCATCTGGGGGACAGCGCAGTCCTCGTCGCGAAAGTACGTTCTCGATCGACGTCGCCGAGAGGCCTGGCGACCGGGGCCCCGGGGGTGACGGGCCCTATCGGGCCGAGGTCTTGCGTGCGGTGACCTCGCGGGTCCGCCGGTCCCTCAGACTGCGCGCCAGGACGTAGCCCAGTAGGCCCAGCGCGGGCAGGGCGAGGAGCACGTCGACGTCGGATCGGTACAGGCCGCGCGCGACCATGAGCCCGGAGAGGATGACTCCGACAGCCCCCAGCAGCCGAACGCCCGACGGCGTCAGGCTGCGCTCGCCCGGACCCGAGTTCTGGGCTTGCAGCAGGATGAGGCCGAGCAGGAGCATGCACAGCGATGAGGTGAGGCTGTTGAGCTGCCACCCGAGCAGCAGGCTCCCGATCGAGGTGACCAGGACGGTCAGGGCAAGGACAACAATGGCGGGCTTGATGAGTCGCATGTCGAGCACCTCGGCGAACGGGTTGCGGTCGCGAACGTCCCCAGTCTAAGCCGGTGCCCTGGTCGGAGCCTGGCCGGTGGTGAGGGGGGGGAGTCGACGCCGGCCGGGCTCAGGGTTCAGGGCCCGGGTCGTGGGGCAGGGCTCAGACCTCAGTCCTCGGGGTGGTGCCCATGGCGCGGCCGCGGATCCAGTAGGCCTGGTGCTGGATGCTGCGCCGGCTGATACCGGAGGCGATGAGGTGGCGCCGCACCGCCTTGGTGGCGCTGCTCTCCAAGGCGATGAACACCCAGTCCAGGGCCAGGTCCCCGGTATCCGCCCACAGGGTGCGGTCGACGGCGGCCAGCAGCTTCTCCTCGGAGACCTCGGGATTGACGCGGATGAGCCGATGGTCGCGCGCGGCCAGGGGCAGGAAGCCGGTCTCGGGCGCCAGCATGACGACGGTGGCCAGGCTGCTCGGCGGGGCGGCGGCGACGGCGTCGGCGAGTGCTGGCGCGGAGGCCTGGTCGCCCACTAGCAGCATCTTGTCGCCGGGGGGAGGGCAGGCGGTAGCTGGTGCCGCCCATGACCTGGACGGACACGGTGGCTCCCGGCTTGACCCGCTTCGACCAGCGCGACGCCGGGCCGGCGGGCTCATGGTGCAGGACCAGGATGATGGCGGTGGCCTGCTCGCGGTTGACGCGGGTGATGGTGTAGGCGCGCTGGTGCTGGCGGCCGCCCTGCGGGATCCACATGCGCACCCAGGCGGTGGGCGGCAGCATGGCGGCGCCGGTGCCCAGCAGGCTCGGACAGTGAACAGTCAGCTCCGTGTAGGGCGCCAGCTCCCGCACTGCGGTGATCGTGAGCTTGTGCTCAGGTGCCCGCAGCGCCTTGAGCACTGTGCCTTGGAATCCCCTCCCACCACGTGCCATCTGCGTGTCCGCCTCCCGGTCGTCTGATCTCGTGCTTAGGCGAACCATAACCGGAATGGTTGAAGGCTTGCTTAGGACCTGCTGCCGAGAACACAGAGAAAATGCCGAAAGAATTCCGGCGATGGGTGGGTGCTGGACGGGGTAGTGCCTGGCCGGCCCGGGCGGCCGCGGTGGCCGGGACGGCCGGGAGCGGGGCGTCGTCGAGCTGCCTGCGCCGGCCAGGGCCTGCCCCGCCGCCTCAGGCCATCGGGTCCCAGCTGGGCAGCATGATGGGCTCGGTCTCCAGGGCGGCGCGGACCTCCTCGGGCAGGCGGCTCGCGCGCACGACGACCTCGAAGACGTACTCGTCGAACCAGGAGTCGCTCATCGTGTGGAAGCCCTTGTCCCCGAACTTGTCGCCCCAGGAGTTCTCTACCCGCCAGCGCCGCGGAACGCCGTCGACCAGGTCGACGCCGGTCAGGCACATGGCGTGCGTGAGCGCAGACTCGCGCGCCACCAGCCGCTCGGCCTTCGTCATCGACAGGTCCACCCCGTACAGGCCCTCGTAGTCGTGCAGGGCGGCGTCCCAGATCCCGGCCTTCTTGTCCCGCTGCTTGGCGACGTCGCAGGCGAACCACACCGGCTCGCCGTCCTGGATCGCGGCGATCGCGGCGGCCTTGAGCACCTCCAGCTCGGCGGTGACGTGATCCTGGACCGGTTCGCCCACCATGACGTCGCTGCGGCCCATGCCGTAGCGCGTGTTGACCGCGATCTCCCGGGCGCGGGTCGTGGGCCACGACCACGAACTCCTCCACCCCGGTGACATAGCGCTGCGCGAACTGTCGCGGCGTGAGCGTCCCGACCCGGTGGAATTCCTTGTTCTTATCGCGGTACTGCCACACGAACTCCTCGGGCGGGGTCCCCAGATGGATGCACAGCATCCGGTGAACCTGCTCCAGGGCCGCTACCCGCAGCGGCTCGGGGTCGACGCCGTCGGCCACCGCGGCCCGCAGGCGCAGGGCCGTGCGTCGCAGCAGCGTGGCCAGGTGCTCGTTCATCGCCTCGGAGTTACCGGCCGAGACGGTGTCCGGCATGGCGTAGGCCGGCACGATCCCGTACTTGGCCACCAGACGCGCGAACTCCGGCCACCAGCCGCCGTCGGGAATGGGGGAGTACAGGGAGTCGACGACCTCGCGGTCATCCAGGGGGCGGTCCGCCTCGGCGATGACGCGCGTGAGGAAGGCGTTGGCCTTCTCCAGCTTGTCGTAGAAGAAGGGGAAGGCCTGGCTCAGCTCCAGGGAGTCGAGCTCGAGCTCCTTGAGCATGGAGGCGCGTAGCACGTTGAGGCCGGCGAAGGCCCAGCAGCGCCCCGACTGCTTCTGGTCGGTGATCGAGGCGTCCGGGACGAGGTCGGACACGGAGGTGTCGATGGCGGTCACCGTGGTCCGGTCCAGGGAGACCTGCTCCACGTCCGTGGTGGCGACGGCGTTGCCGGCCAGGCGGGCGGCGGGGTCGGCGAGGAAGGCGGCATTGCGCTGGGCGACCCAGGAGGTGTCGATTGTCATGGGCAGAGGATAGATCGGGCGGAGCGCTCGTGTCCCCGCCCGGCCGCCGGGCGCCGTCGCTGAACCGCCTGCCGGGTGACCCGGCGTCGGTAGGATCCAGTCATGACGCAGCCCCGCCAGCAGCACTCCGATCCGCAGTCCGACGCCGCTCACTCCGCCTCCCGCTGGGAGGAGCGCTACGCCTCGGTCGAGCAGCTCTGGTCGGGTCGCCCCAACGACTGGCTGCCGGAGCTCGCCACCGACTGGAGCCCCGGGACCGCCCTGGAGATCGGCTGCGGCGAGGGCGCCGACGTCCTGTGGCTGGCCGAGCGCGGCTGGCAGGTGATCGGGCTGGACCTGTCCGCCACCGCCATCGGGCGCCTGACCGGGCAGGCCGAGCGGCTCGGGGTCGCCTCGCGCGTGACCGGCCGCGTGCACGACGCCGGCGACGGCCTGCCGGCCGGCCCCTTCGACCTGGTGACGAGCTTCTACGTCCACGGCGGGCACGAGCCGGGCTCTCTGGACCTCGTGGCCCTCCTGTCCGACGCCGCCTCCCGCGTCGCCCCTGGCGGGCACCTGCTCACCGCGGTGCACGCCGTCAACCCGCCCTGGCACACCCACCACGCCCGCACCTACACGGCCGCCGAGCTCCTCGAGGGCCTGGCCGAGGCGACGGCCGGTTGGCAGGTCGTCGTCGGCGAGGAGCGGGACCGGCAGGTCTCGGGGCCCGATGGTCAGGAGGGGCGCCGGGCCGATGCCGTCGTGTGCCTGCGCAGGCCACCGGCCTCGGTTTGATGGACAAGTCGTGGGAACGGCCCTGAAGAAGTGCCGGAATATTCTGGGTAAACGCCGGAATGTGGTGCAGGCTACGTGAAAACGGCGGAATGGCGCCTATTTCTCAGCGTGTTCATAGGGGAGTTCGGGGGGTCCGCTCAGGATCGATGGGTTACATAGTTACTGCCGCCGGACGGAACCGGTCACGAGGGTTGGGGGAGCCCGATGACTGGCAGGTCTCCGAGTCTGGAACGGGTCTTAGGGAGCCCGGACCGGACGTTCTGGTGAAGGAGGTCCTGCCTCCCCGGCCTTATGGGAAGCCGGGTAGCAGGAGGACCTCGCGAGGCTTGGGCCCGCGGTCCGGGAGACCGGACCGCGGGCCGAGTCCTTTATTGAGAGGATGCGCGTCTGAGGCCCGGCCTCCGGTCAATGCGGCGAGCCCCTCTCCGTCTCCCGGCGCGAGGATGTGCGGTTCACCGGGGGCCACAGGCGCCGGAGTGCAGGTCTGATCCACAGGGCTGAAAGCGTGCGCTGCGGCCGCTTTCGGGGCGCCCTACCGTCGAGTCATGTCATTCTCACTGTCACGCTCCAGGGCGGACTACGACGCCGCCGTTACTCAGTTCCCCACGTCAGTCCCCGCCAGCTGGGTGGGGGCGGACTCCGCCGCCTGCCAGACGATGCTCACGAATGTCTCCGGTCTCCTGACTGCGCTGGCGACGCGCTATGACACGGCCTCGTCCAAGGTTGGTGTCATCGAGCTACGCAACTCACCGGATGGAAGCTCGTCATGAGCCCGGTTGCCATGGACGGGGACAGTCCGTACCCCGTCTGGAAGCAGGATCCCCACGCGACGAAATCACCGGCCTCTTCATCGGCGCCCCCGAAGCCCACGGCTTCTCCCGCCTCGACCGCCCCACAAGATAGCGGCCACACCTGGACCATGTGGGGTGTGGGCCCCGCGGTGGTGGTGGGGGGCGGCTCCGTCTCCGTGAACACGACCGACCTCGACTCACTGGCCAGCAGCCTCACCTCGGCGGCAGGCACCCTGGATGACGCGCGAACCCTTATTGCCAACGTGGTCACTGAAGTGAATGAGGCGCCGGCTCCGCCGGTATCCCCACCCAGCGTCCCATACCCGATCCTGGGTGGATTCGATCTGGAGAAGTCCGTCGCTCTTCAGGCCCTGGATGCGTTGACCATGGGGCCGGGTTCGCTCCAGGACGTCGCCGACACTATGCGCGGCCTCGCCTCCGACGTCACCGCCTGCTCCCAGGCCCACGCCCTGGCTGATGGGAAAGCCGCTCCCGCCAATGGTCTGGTGGGACCCGTGGACGTTCGGGCCTTCGACTCCGGTCTCCTCAAGATGGCGCTGGGGTCGGTCGCAGTCGCCTCTCAGTTCCCCACGATCGCAACTCTGCTGGCGTCCTCACCGGCGACGAGCTGGCTGCTCTATGAGCTGGTGAAGGACAACGAGGACGGGCAGGCCGCCGTCGAGGCCCTCCAGCTCCTGCTCAACGACCCGACCACCGAGCAGTGGGTCAAGGAGGACCTCGTCAGGATCGTCCTGCTGACGCGCTGGCTCAAGAACGCCAAGACCGGGCGGGAGGCCGCCACGGTCCAGACCTACCTCCAGCAGGTCTCCCAGCGCCTCGACCCCTGGGCGACGCACCGCCTGCCCGGGCAGGTCGCCGTCGGGACGCAGACCGTCGACACCACGAGCCTGACGCCCATGCAGCGCGTCGCCATGGTCCTGGGTGCGAACGCCGCCGCGATAGGGGCGGGGGTCTACGGGACCCAGAGCGGCGTCACGGTCACCCCCGTCGGCGGCAACGGGGCCACCGTGCTCCCGCCCGCGGCCAAGGATCCCTTCGGGCTCGCCAGTGCCGTGAATCCCGGTATGACCGGCAAGGGCAAGGAGGCCAAGTCCCCGCAGAGCATCTCCGAGACCATCACCCACTGCCAGGAGGTGCAGTCCTCGAAGAACTCCCTGGGGCAGGGCTACGAGGAGGCCGGGGTCATCTCCATCCAGCGGGTCGAGCATGCCGACGGGCGAGTCTCCTGGGTCGTCTATGTTCCCGGCACCACGGACTGGACCGTCGGCGACGGCGAACCGCAGGACCTGCTCACCAACCTCGAGGCCGTGGGCGGCACGCCCACGGACATGGAAAGCGGCGTCGTCACCGCCATGCGCCAGGCCGGCATCCAGCCAGGTGAGGAGGTCGCCCTCTACGGCCACTCCCAGGGCGGAATCACGGTCTCCAACATTGCCGCCGACCCCGCCATCCAGGAGCGTTACAACATCACCACGGTCCTCACCGCTGGCTCCCCCACTGCGGGAGCCGACATCCCCGACGACGTCCACGCCCTCCACCTGGAGAACACCGGCGACGCCGTCCCGGGGCTCGACGCCGCCCCCACACCCACCGGCCCCAACCGGCAGGTCGCCATGCTCGACACCCACCAGATGAGCACGAGCGGCTACCCCCACTCCTCCAGTGTCTACGCCCAGGCCACCGAAGGGCTGGAGGACAAGGCTCCCGAGCTGGCCGAATGGAACAAGTCCTTCTCACACGCCTCGGGCGCCGGCGAGCAGGGGACGACCACCACCGAGTACACCTTCGCGATCCAGCGCAACACTGACCCCAACGGGATCTACAAGGGCGGCACCACCCTACCAGGGCAAAGTGCCCTCGGCACAACCCTCCTACCCCCGGCCCACCCCGAGCCCGCAGTCGACGGGCGAGCACTAGGAGCATGAGGTCATGACGGTGGTGACGTGTTCTGGCATGCGGGTGCCGGCCTGCTCCGGGAGGCAGAGGGCGACGCCGGGTGATGCTGGGCGACGCCGGGTGACGTCGGGAGGAGCCGGCCGGTATCAGCGGCGCCGTCCGGCGCACCTCCGGCGTCGTCGGCCTCAGTCCTCGCGGCGCACGAGCATCGCGGCGATGATCGAGGAGATCACCGAGATGATGATCGAGCCGACCACCGCCGAGCCGAAGGAGGCCACTTCCAGCCCCAGCGGCACCGACCCGCCGGCGCCCAGCGCCGCAATGTGGTCGGTGAGCCGGCCCGTCAGCGAGAGCATCGCACCGTTGACCACCAGGGCGAACAGTCCGAAGGTGACAATGTAGAGCGGAAAGGTCACGAACTTCGCCACCGGCTTGATGAGCGAGTTCACCAGCGCCAGTATCAAGCCCAGGACCAGCAGGTTCAGCCACATCGGGCCGGCCCCCGCCCCCTCGGGCACACTCAGCCCGGACAGGAGGCGCGTGGCCAGCCACAGGCCGGCCGCATTTCCGACAGTTCGTGCCACGATCTCCATGGGCCCATTGTGCCGGGGCAACCTGTGCCGGTGCCAAGATGGAGGTATGACTCCTGCAGCGACCCCAGTGCCCGGCGGACCCAAGCCGGCGACCCCCGCCCACGGCTCGGAGGACGACGGCCCCTCGACGACGGTGCGCATCCGTCCCGACGTCGCCGCCCTGCCCGCCTACGTGCCCGGGGCCCGCCCCGACGACGCCGCGGCGCAGATCGCCAAGCTCTCCTCCAACGAGCTGCCCTATCCGCCGCAGGACGCGGTCATCGAGGCCATCACCCGCGCCGCCACCGGGGTCAACCGCTACCCGGAGATGACCGGGGAGAGCCTCACGCAGGCCCTCGCCCGCCGCTGGGGCGTGGAGGCCGAGCAGGTCGTCGTCGGCAACGGCTCGGTAGCCCTCATCCAGCACCTGCTCGACGCCGTCTGCGAACCCGGCGACGAGGTCGTCATCCCCTGGCGATCCTTCGAGGCCTACCCGATCTGCGTGGCCGTTGCCGGCGCCCGGGCCGTACGCGTCCCGCTGACCCCCGACGCCCGCCACGACGTGCCCGCCATGCTGGCGGCCATCACCGACCGCACCCGCGTGGTCATGGCCTGCACCCCCAACAACCCCACCGGGACGATCCTGACCGCCGAGGAGCTGGCCGAGCTCGTGGCCGGGGTGCCGCGCGACGTCGTCGTCCTCATCGACGAGGCATACCTCGACTTCGTCACCGACCCGCGGGCCGGCGACGCCCTCACCCTCCTGGCTGGGGCCCCCAACCTCGTGGTCTCACGGACCTTCTCCAAGGCCCACGCCCTGGCCGGGATGCGCGTGGGCTACCTCGTGTGCGAGCCGGGCCTGGCCGCCGCCATCCGCTCGGTGGCCACGCCCTTCGGGGTCAACCTGCCCGCGCAGGCCGCCGCCACCGCGGCCCTGGGGGAGGGAGAGCTGGCCCGAACCGCCGAGCGCTCGGCCGCCGTCGCGGCCGAGCGGGACCGGGTCGTGGAGGCACTGCGCACCCAGGGCTGGCAGGTCCCCGAGGCTCAGGGCAACTTCTTCTGGCTCGGCGTGGACGAGCAGACGACGGCGCTGGCCGAGCACTTCCGTGGCGCCGGCATCCTCGTGCGGCCCTTCGCCGGTGAGGGCGTGCGGATCTCGGTGGGGACGACGTCGGACAACGAGAGGGTCCTGGCCGCCGCAGCCGCCTGGCGCGCCGAGCACTGAGGCCCGCCGGAGCGGGTGCCGCCGGACAGGGCGCGGCGGGCTACGGCGTCGTCGTAGGCCTGGTCACACGGAGATGGTCACCAGGAAGGCCACGCACATGACGACCTCGACGATGCCCATCGTCCCCGGGCGCAGCGGGCGGTGGCGGGTGCGCACCAGCTGCCACTGCCACAGCGGCATGACCAGCGACCGCACCGTCAGCACCACCCACAGGACGGCGTGCCCCCACGGCAGCATGCCCGACGACGCCAGCCACCACGTCGCCGCCGCCACCACCGCGTGCGCCGCCACCGTGCCGGCCAGCAGCGTGTAGTTGAAGCGCTCGCGGATCATCGACTTGATGTAGGGGACCGTCCCGCCGAAGTAGGCGGCCGTCAGCGCCGTGGCCAGCCACATCCAGGACCAGCCCGTCAGTGCGCCGCTGGGGGACGCCCCCGGAAGGGGGGAGCTCGGTGTCCCCAGGCCCAGGAAGCCGCCGTCGCCGCGCACCGCCAGGCTGTAGGTGACAGCGGCCATGAGGGAGGCGGCCGTCGTCGTTGACAGTCCCGAGAGCAGTGAGCGCTCGTGACCGCGCCACACCTGGTGCAACGCGATGGCGAACAGTGGTGCCAGAGGCACCGCCCACTGGATGAGGTAGGGCGCCACCAGCAGAGTGATGAGGGCCAGGGAGGCCGTCCAGCCGGTGTAGACCAGGAGCGGCAGCATGATGAGGGCGCGCTTGCGGGCCGAGCGGGTGCGCAGCCACTGCGACCAGGACCAGTAGGTGAGGTAGCCGCCCCACCAGGCGGGAAGGAACAGGAGGTTCACCCAGCTGAAGCCGCCCACGATCCAGCCGACGATCGGCGGCAGCACCAGCATCGACCAGGCCCCGTGCTGGTTGGGCACCCAGGCCTTGCGACCGGGCTGGCGGCGGATCTGCTCCTGGGTGGGCGGCTTGGGGTGCTCGGCCTGCCGGGGCTTGCCGGTGGCCAGCATGATGTCGTCCTGCGGGCCGGGGCGGGACTGCTGAGAGGGGCGCGGCGCGGCGCCGTGATGCCGGAGGGTGCCGTGGTGGTTCCCGGCGGCGTCAGGGGCCTGGTCAGCCGACGCGGCCTCTGGGCTCGTCGGGGAGCCGGTGGACACGGAGGGCGCGGAAGGCGCGGGGAGTCCGCCGATCCGGCGGCCGGCGTCGGGCGGGCGGGATCGGTGTGCGCGGAGGGGTGCTCGACGTGGTGCTTGGACGGCCTCGACGGGCGGGACTGACTCACGCCCTCACCCTAATCGCTCGCCCCCAGCGCTGGCTGGGGACCTTATGGGCGTGCGGGGACATTTTCTTCCAGCCGGGGACGTCCTGCGCGTGTGGGGACACTTTCTTCCAGCCGGGGACATCCGGCGCGTTGGGGGACGGGATTGCTGTCCCCGACGGCGTCGAATGCCCCCGGTTGGATCGAGACGCGCCCGGCCGCGTGGAATGTCCCCGTGGGCAGGGCGGTCCGTGGATCGGTGGCGTCTTACCAGCGCACCCCGGTGGGGTGGATGCCGTGGCGGGCGAGCTCGCGCAGCATGGCGGGGGCGTCGGTTGGCCAGGCCTCCTCCCAGGTCCAGCGGGCGACGTCGTAGCCGGCGCGGGTCAGGGCGAGCTCGCGGCGGCGCTCGTTGAGGACGGTGTCCTCGGCGTCCTTGCCGAAGCTGTTCTTGCGGTACTTGATGCGGCCGTCGAACTCGCCGACCACCATGGTGCGGGGCCACAGGAAGTCGAGCCGGTAGGTCTGCCCCTCGACGTGGACCTCGTGCTGGAGGTCGGGGCGGGGCAGGGTGGCCTGCCACATGCGCACGCGGGAGAGGGACTCGCCGGGGGACTCGGAGCGGGCGTCGGTCAGGTGGATGGCGGTGCGGGCACTGCGAATGCCGCGTGCGCCGGTGGCCAGGTGGTCGACGGCGTCGTTCAGCTCGGCGCGGGTGCACAGGTGGGCGGCCAGGGCGGCGTCCATGGCGCAGACGCCCTGGGTGAGCCCGCCCCACCGGGCCAGGTCAACGACCGTGTCGGCGACGGACGAGGTGTGGGCGCCGGATGCGTTGAGCAGGTCGCCCAGGCCGGGGCGGCGATGGCGTTGAAGCAGTGCTGTGCGCGCCCGGGCCTCGCTGAGGCGGAGGCATTGCACTCGGCCGGGGAGGCGGCCCACCAGGGGCAGTCCGAGCCACACGGCCGCCGATGGGCCGAGCAGGACGACGTCGCCGCGGGTCTTGGCCATCGCGGCCCGGATGAGGGTCATGTGCCTCAGGTCCGGCCTGGCCTCCGCCCACTCCTGGGAGGGCACATAGGTCCCCGGGGCGATGCGGGTGAGTCCCGGGCCTGCGAACAGGCGGGATGCCCCGGTCATGACCGGATCGGAGGTGAGGAGCAGCGGCAGCGATGGTGCTGGGTTGAGACTGTGCGCGGGGCCGGTGCGTTCGAGGGTGGTGGTACTCATGCCTCCCATCGTGGGGCGATGCGGGGGAGGAGGCGCCCGACGTCGTCGGCCCTGTGGAGGGGGCTTGCACCCGGCGACCTGTGGCACCCGGAGGGTCGCCGTCTGCGGGGACTTTCCACGGGTGCGGGGCCAGTGCAGTGGTGGGCGGGCCAGGTGGTGGTTGCGGTGACGGCGGTGGTGGCCGGGGACATCGTGTGCGTTCGGGGACACTTTCTTCCAGCCGGGGGCATCCTGCGCGTGTGGGGACCGTATTCCTGTCCCCGACGGCGTCGAATGCCCCCGGCTGGAACGAGACGCGCCCGGCCGCGTGGAATGTCCCCGTGGGCAGGGCGGTGCTAGGTAGGGAGGCGGGAGGAAGATGCCGCCGTGGCGACGTCCGGGTGCTGCGGGGTACTCAGGGCAGGGTGAGCCGCATCTGGTGCCAGGGCACGCCGCCGTGGTGGGAGGCGGACAGGCCCTCGTCGACGAAACCCAGGCGCGCGTAGAAGCCCACGAGGTCGTCGAGGCAGGTGAGCACCAGACCCTGGCGGCCGTGGGCGCGCGTTGTCTCGATGACAGTGCGCAGCAGTCGGGTGGCCAGCCCCTGCCCCTGGGTGGCGGGAGCCGTGGCGACGCCGAGGATCATCTGCCAGGGCCCGTCGGGGTCGTGCATCGTGGGGGCCTCGTACATCTCGTCGCTCAGATCGCGCGCGTGGGTGCACAGGCCGTTGACCAGCGCCAGCAGCATGCCGCCCTCGTCCTCGATGAGCCAGAAGTGGTCGGCGTAGGTAGCCATCCGCTCGGCGATCGTCGTCGGGCTGGCGGCCTGCTCGGGTGGGAAGCAGATGGCCTCCAGGGCGGCGGCCATGGCCGCGTCCTGCGCCTGCTCCGCTCGGGCCGTCCGGGCCGTGCGGATGTGGAGGACGGGGGAGTCGTTGGTACCCATGGCCATATTTTCACCAGTCGGTAGACCGACGTCGAGCATGCACCACCGTCTCCGCGCGTCCCGCCGTCACGGTCGGGGACGTCTTGCGCGTGTGGGGACATTTTCTTCCGGCCGGGGGCATCCTGCGCGCCCGGGGACAGGATTGCTGTCCCCGACGGCGTCGAATGCCCCCGGCCGGAACGACACGCACCCGTACGCGCGGAATGTCCCCGTGGGCAGGGTGGCGCGAGACAGGAAGGCGCCTGCGTCGTCAGCCGCCCAGGGCCGCGGCAACCACCTTCTTGGCCTCCTCCTGCACCTGGGCCAGGTGGTCGGCGCCCTTGAAGGACTCGGCGTAGATCTTGTAGACGTCCTCCGTGCCCGAGGGACGCGCGGCGAACCAGGCGTCCTCGGTGGTGACCTTGAGCCCGCCGATGGGGGCCCCGTTGCCGGGCGCGTCGACCAGGCGGGCGGTGATCTCCTCGCCGGCCAGCTTGGTGGCGGTCACGTCCTCGGCGGCCAGGGCGGCGAGCTTGGCCTTCTCCTCCTTGGAGGCGGCGGCGTCGATGCGTGCGTAGGCGCTGGCGCCGAAGCGCTCCACCTGCTCCTCGTGCAGCTGGGAGGGGGGACTTGCCGGTGACGGCGATGATCTCGCTGGCCAGCAGGGCCAGGATGATGCCGTCCTTGTCCGTGGTCCACACGGTGCCGTCCTTGCGCAGGAAGGACGCCCCCGCGCTCTCCTCGCCGCCGAAGCCGATCGAGCCGTCGAGCAGCCCGGGCACGAAGTGCTTGAAGCCCACCGGCACCTCGATGAGGGTGCGGCCGATCGCGGCCGCCACCCGGTCGATGAGGCTGGAGGAGACCAGCGTCTTGCCCACGGCGGCGTCGGCCGGCCAGCCGGGCCGGTGGGTGAAGAGGTACTCGATGGCCACGGCCAGGAAGTGGTTGGGGTTCATCAGCCCGCCGTCGGGGGTGACGATGCCGTGGCGGTCGGAGTCGGCGTCGTTCCCGGTGGCGACGTCGTAGGGGGTCTTACCCTCGGCGTCGGGCGTCATCGTCGAGCGCAGCGAGGCCATGGCGTTGGGGGAGGAGCAGTCCATGCGGATCTTGCCGTCCCAGTCCAGGGTCATGAAGTGCCAGGCCGGGTCCACCTCGGGGTTGACCACCGTGAGCTCCAGGCCGTAGCGCTCACCGATCGCGCCCCAGTAGTCCACCGAGGCGCCGCCCAGCGGGTCGGCCCCGATGCGCACGCCGGCCTTGCGGATCGCCTCGAGGTCGATAACGCTCTCCAGGTCGTTGACGTAGGTCTCCAGGTAGTCGTGCTTGATGATGTGGGGGCCGTCGAGCGCCTCGGGGACCGGGACCCGCGGGACGTCCTGCCACCCGGAGGCGAGCAGCTCGTTGGCGCGGTTGGCGATCCACGTGGTGGCCTCCGAGCCGGCCGGGCCGCCGGTGGGCGGGTTGTACTTGAAGCCGCCGTCGCGCGGCGGGTTGTGGGAGGGGGTCACCACGATGCCGTCGGCCAGGCCGGGCCCGCTCGTGCGCACCCCCGCCTCGGTCCCGGCGCCGTTGGCCAGGAGGATGGAGTGCGAGACCGCCGGGGTGGGCGTGTAGGCGCCCCGGGAGTCGACGGCGGTGGTCACCCCGGCCCCGGCGAGCACCTCGACGGCGGTGCGCCAGGCGGGCTCGGACAGGGCGTGCGTGTCACGGCCCAGGTAGAGGGTGCCGTCGGTGCCCTGGGAGCGGCGGTACTCCACGATGGCGGCGGTCGTGGCCACGATGTGGGCCTCGTTGAAGGCGGTGTCCAGAGAGGAGCCGCGGTGCCCGGAGGTACCGAAGACGACCTTCTGGGCCGGGACGGCGGGGTCGGGGACGAGGTCGTAGTAGGCGGAGACGACCTCGTCGACGTCGATGAGGTCTTCGGGCTGTGCTGGCTGTCCTGCGCGTGCATGCATGGGCACAGTGTGTCACGTGCCACTGGTCGGATCAGCCCGTTTCGCTGTGCGAAACACTGGCCGTTCCGAGGCCGGGACGCGGTGATCGGCGGGGCTCTATGTCCGACGACGACGGCGTTGTGGGAGGGCTCGCCGCGAGGGCCACCGTGGAAGTGTCGTAGGTCCCGGGCGGCGGGGCGGGCGCGGCCAGTCGGGGCCATGCCCGCTGCCTGTGCTGCTGCCCGTGCCGCTGTCCGGTGGGCTGGAGACAGCGGGCTGGAGGCGGGTGGCCAGCGGCGGGCACGAGGCCCGATGCGCGAGACCCGTAGCTCCCCTACACCGGCAGCCACTCCAGGATGTCGATGTTCGCGCGGTCCGCCAGCCACAGCTCGGCCCGCCTGACCCGGTTGCCCATGACGAGCAGCGATCCGCGCACCGTGTGCGGCACGTTCCTGAACAACGTGTAGGTGTCGCCACCGGCGTCGACCCCGATACGGTCCTGGCCCAGCAGGTGCAGGCGCATGACGGGACGGGGCGGGTCGGCTGTCAGCGCCTGCCACGCCTCGGCCGGTATCCCCTGCGGCAGGAGGCCGGCCATGTCGGCGGCGTACTCGCCGGGCTCCTGACCCACCGACGCGATGACGACGTCGAGGTGATGGTCCTCGGAGAGCACGGGCAGCCGGTCCGTCTGATCGGTGTCCATGCACAGGCGGGTCCACCCCATGGCGCCCCGGGCCTGCTCCTGCTCCGAGACCCCAATCCGGTGCAGTGAGCCAGTGGCCGATCCGTGGTCGGTGACGGCGCGCACTTCGCGTTTGATGACCCGGTGGGAGGCTTTGCGCATGAGGTTGGGGAGGCGGCGACCGTGGACGTGGATGAGCTCGGCGACATCGAGGTCGGGCACGCCGGGCGCGCCGGACACGCCGGTGGTGCCAGCGGTCTCGGGTGCGAATCCGTGGCTCTTGAGCTGCTTGCGCTCGCGGCCTCCCAGCCGAAGGCCGGTGCGCAGGAACTCGGCGCCCAGGAGGAGGCTCCCGGCGCTGCGCGTGTGAGGACGGGCGGCGAAAGGCGGTGGCCAGGGTCCGGGCGAAGGGGGTGCCCGCGATCCGTGGCCCGGCGTCGGCGTCGACCGGGGTGGGGGCCTTTGGTGCCAAGCGCGACAGGCCCGGAAGCCGGTCGACGCCGAGGCGCTGGGAGGTCTGGGCGGCCGTGCGGGCAGCTGCCCGGCTCGTATCGGCCGCGGCCCGGGACACCGTGTCAGCGGCCTTGGCGGCACCGGAGGCGGCCTGTCCGGCGAGGCCGCGGGCCTGGGCGGACAGGTCATCGCGTGAGGGGATGCCGGGCAGCTTCATGGCGGTCCTTCAATCATGGGAGCAGCAGGGAGGCGTCGGCTTGGATGGCCGGCTGCCTCCGAGGTTAAGAAGCAGGTGGTGCGCAGGACATGGGTAGTCTGGCCCGGGCGTCGGCGCCACTGCGCTGTCACCCGGGCCGCCGCTCCGCTCGCCGGGGACGCGGCCGAACCCCAGCGTCCAGCAGGAACGAGGAACCCATGACCGTCAGCCGTATCGCCACGACCAACGCTCCCGCCGCCGTCGGCCCCTACTCCCAGGGCGTCTCCACCGGTCAGGGGGCCGGCTCGCTCGTCTTCGTCTCCGGGCAGGTGCCGCTCGACCCGGCCACCGGCGCGCTCGTCGAGGGAGACATCCAGGCCCAGGCCGAGCAGGTCCTCAAGAACGTGGGCGCCATCCTGGCCGAGGCCGGGCTCGGGTACGACGACGTCGTCAAGACCACGGTCCTGCTCGCCGACATCTCCGACTTTGCCGCCGTCAACGAGGTCTACGCCCGCTACTTCACCGGCGAGACCCTCCCGGCCCGGGCCGCCTTCGGGGTGGCCGCCCTGCCGCTGGGGGCCGGTGTCGAGATCGAGGCCATCGCCGCCCGGTCCTGAGCCGGTCCGGTCCTGAGCCGGTCCGATCAAGAGCAGTTACTGAAGCCACTCCGCCACGTGCCAGACCAGCGCCGGTCCTACAGGTGTGAGCCGGGGCCGGCTGCATCCGATGGGGTGCCGCCCCACCGGAACGGGGTGTCTGGCCCTGCCGGTGGGGCGATCCGTTCACTAGGCTCTTTCCCGGTTCCACGTCCACGGGGTGTCCTCTCGTCGAGGGCGCCCCGTGTTGCTCTCCCCATGGCAGACGGCGTGACCGCGGGTAAGGATGAGGCACGGCCGGCGGCCGCAGAGTCACCAGCCGGCCAGGACCCACGTCGAGGTTTCATGAGAGGAAGACGATGCCGCCCACGCGCCTTCCCCTCGTCATCCGCCTCGGAGGGGTCCGCTCGCTGCTGTCCTTCTGCGCCATCATGACGGCGGGCCTGGCGGCCGCGCTCTCACCGGTGGCCGTAGCGGTGTGGGCGCCCTCGCTCGCCGCCCTCACGCTCCTGCCGGCCCTGCTGGGGGCGGCGGGATCGCCTACTACCTGTGGCGCGGTCTGTCCGCACGGCGCATGTTCGAGCAGGCGCTGCGGCACTACGCGCAGGTCACCGACGACTACGAGGTCACCGAGCTCCATGCCCGTCTCATCCCTGAAGGCGAGACCCGCGGCGCCCACGTCATGGCCCACTACCGCTGGTTCCGCGACGAGTACGAGAGCCTGACCCGCTCCTGGCAGGACTTGGGCAGCCCCCGGGGCGCCCAGTGGTTCGAACCGGGAGTGCTCCAGCGGGTTCGTGAGATCAAGCAGCGCTCGGCCGCGCTGGACTCGACCGACGACATCATCGCCAGCAACGCCGCGTTCCTGAGCCTGTCCTCCAACTGGGAGAGGCTCTGGCGCCAGGAGCAGCAACCGGTTCTTCACGAGCTTGACCTGCTCCTGGGCCAGTGTCAGTGGTTCGACTCCCGTGCGCTGACTCCCGGCGGCACGGTGGAGGTGCGCGAGCTGGTGCGAGCCCACCACCAGCGCCTCAGCGACATGACCGCAGAGCTGTCGGCCGGCTTGCTGCAGCCCTCGGCGGCGCTCGACGAGCTTGCCTGGATAGCGGCCGATGCTCGCCGGGCGGGGCACGGCCTGTCGCTCCGCGCAGCCAGTGCGGAGCCTGCCCCTCAACGCTCTCGACGGCGAAGCCTCCTTCCGCCTGAGTACGCACGCCCTGCTGGACGTCGTCGGACCCGGAAGGAATACCGGCTACTGGAAACCGGTCAGCCCTGGTGGCGAGGCGGGAGCCGTCGTGCCTGTCGGGCACGCGGGCCCGCGACGGTTCCTGAATGCCGGTGCGGGATATCTTGGGGACGGGACCTTCCCGGGATGCTGATGTCGGCACGCCTCACACGCCAGGCTCACGTCAGAGGAAGGAAGTTCTGATGAAGCACATGAAACAGTCCGGCATCGTCGGGCTCGGTGGAATCTGGTCGGTGACGGCCTTCGTCGCCAATGTGGTGGTGAGCCTGGCCCTCATCGCCGTGCTGCCGATCATGGTCATCTGGCCCTTCGGCGGGAGCCATCGCCCCACCGTGGAGGTCCACGACGAGGCCGGGGTGCTCCAGAGCGAGCCACTGGCCAAGGAGATTCGGGCGATGGGCTTCCGTCAGGACGTCCACGTCGCCGTGCTCACAGTCCCGGGCTGGGACGTCGACAACCTCAACGACGCTGTGCTGGAGTACGCCCGCTCGCACCAGGGCGACACTGATGTCCCGTGGATCTCGACGTCGAATCCCAACTACTGGAGCGACGGCCTGGTGATCCTGGCGGTCGCCCCGGAGGCGCGCAAGGTCGGCTGCTACTTCGGTGAGGACGTCGCGGTCCCCCTGGAGCAGCAGGCCGCCATCCAGAACGCCGCCAAGAACCAGTACCGCCGGGCCGACTGGTACGGGGGCACTCTCTCCATGGCGGCCAAGACCGCCGACGTCATCGGTCGGCCCGGAGGCGGTGATGTGGGCACGACCTACGTCCTGCCCGGAATCTCGGCACTTGTGGGCCTCGTCTGGCTCTCGTGGTATCTGTGGCGCGGTTTCGCGGCGCGACGCCGGGCGCGCGAGGCGCTGCGCCACTACTCGCAGGTCACTCACGACCACGAGACCACCGAGCTCCTGGCCGGCACGATTCCCGAGGATGAGCCGCACGGCGCCCAGGTCATGGCCCGCTACCGGTGGTTCCGTGAGGAGTATGAGAAGGTCACCCGCTCCTGGCAGGACTTCGGCAACCCCTACCGCACCCAGTGGTTCGGCATGTCGGTGCTGAGACGGGCCACCGAGCTGGAGAAGCGCTCCGAGGGTCTGGACTCCCTCGACGACGTCATCGCCAACACCGCGACCTTCCTGAGCCTGTCGCGCGGCTGGGACCGCGTCTGGAGCAATGAGCAGGGGCCGGTCCTGGAGGACCTGCAGTCGCTGCGGCGGCTGTGCCACGAGATCGACAGCTCCGACGTCGCCGAGAACGGTTCGATCGCCGAACGCACCAAGGAGGAGCGGGAATGGGTCCGCTCCCGCAAGCAGCGCCTGGATGACATGACCTCCGATCTGGAGAACGGTTCGCTCCAGCCCTCGGCTGCGCTGGACGAGCTCGACGAGATCGCCAGTGAGACGAAGACGAAGGCCTCTCGGCTCGCACGCGAGGCCATTGACGCCGACACCTCCAGCTACGCCGACGAGCGCCGTCGACGCTACGACGACTCGAGCTCGTCCACGGATGCCGCTTACGCCGGCTACTGGTACCTGGGCGGGGGACACGGCAGCTACAACCCGCACTCGACGATCCGCCTCAACCCCTCGTCCCCGGCCATCTCTGCCATCGGCTCATCCGGCTCGTCCAGCTCGGGCGTCGGCGCCGGCGGGTCCTTCAGCTCCTTCACCCCGGTCTCCGACCTGGTGGTGGGATACAGCTCGGCCTCCTCCTACACGCCGTCGAGCAGCTCCAGCTCCGGGTCCAGCTTCTCGGGAAGCAGCTTCTCCGGCGGCTACAGCGGTGGTGGTGGCTTCTCCGGGTCGGGCTCCTCCTCGAGCTTCTGAGCCGGCGCGGGCGGGATCCTGTTGGTGCTGGCTCTGCCCGCCTCCGGGGCCGCCCGGCCCTCGCTAGTATCGGCATCAAAAACGTCCAGGCAGTAGGGATTCAGGAGGGAAGTGGGGCTCGGATGGAGCAGCTGGGGCAGAACCCCGCCACACGCTCGGGTGGAGCCCGTTCAGTGGTGGCCTTTACCGCCGTCATGGTCCTGGGCCTGACCCTGGTCCTCTCGCCGCTGATCGTATGGCTCTGGCCATCGAAGAAGGAGACGGTGCCCACCTACCGGCCCACGGTCGAGGTCCAGGACGAGGCCGGCGTGCTTGACAGCACAGCGCTGAGCGACACGCTCAAGAATCTGGAGTTCCGCAAGCAGGTCCACCTGGCTGTCCTCACAGTGCCGGGTGAGGACATCGACAACCTCGACGACGCCGTGCTGGAGTATGCCCGTTCGCATGCGAGCGACACTGATGTCCCGTGGGTCTCGACGTCGAACCCCAAGTACTGGAGTGACGGCCTGGTGATCCTGGCGGTCGCCCCCGACTCGCGCAAGGTGGGCTGCTACTTCGGTGAGGACGTCAAGGTGATGAGCAGCCAGGAGGGCACCATCCAGGACGCCGCTAAGTCCCAGTTCCGGGAGAAAGACTGGGACGGGGGTCTGGTCTCCATGGGGAAGAAGTCCACGAAGTACGTCGGTAAGCCTCGCAGCGACCTGAGAGCCTTCTTCCTGCAGCTGTCCTTCCCGGTCGCCGGGATCGGTGCCGCCGGTATCGGTGTCTATCTGTGGCGAGGACTCACGGCCCGCCGTCGGGCCGGCGAGGCGAAGTGCCACTACACGCAGGTCGCCCATGACTACAGGGCCACTGAACGGCACGCCCAGCGAATCCCGGCCGAGGAGCCCCACGGGGCGCAGGTCATGGCCCGCTACCGCTGGTTCCGCGACGAGTACGAGAACCTGGCCCGGTCCTGGCAGGACTTCGGCAGCCCCCGAGGCACCCAGTGGTTCGGTCTCTCCATGCTCCGCAGGGCGACCGACTTGCAAAGACGATCGGCTGCGCTGGACACGCTCGACGACGTCGTGGCCAACACCGCGACCTTCCTCAACCAGGACCGTGGCTGGGAGCAGGCCTGGTACAACGAGCAGGGCCCAGTCCTGGAGGACCTCCAGGCGCTGCTCACCCTGTGCCAGAAGATCGACACCTCCGGCAGGCTGCCGGTCAACACGATGGGCACGCGGGAGAAGGTTCGCTGGTTTCATGAGCGCCTCGGCCGCATGACGATGGACCTCTCGGCGGGCAGGCTCCAGCCGTCTCAGGCCCTCGACGAGCTCGACCTGATCGCCGACGCCACCCACAGGGAGGCCGATGGCCTGGCATGCTATGCCATCGATGTCGATACCTCGCGGTACGCCGACGAGCGCCGTCGCCGTTTCGAGAGCTACCGCGGCTCTGGTCGGTATGCGGCCTACAGCGGTGCCTGGTCCCTGGGTGGTGGCTACGGCAAGTACGACCCCCATGCCACGATCCGCGTCAACTCGGCGTCGCCGGCGATCGCCGGCCTCACTGGCTTCGACAACGTGGCCTTCCGTTCCTTCGTTCCGGTCTCGTCGCTGGTGACGGGCTTCAGCGCGGCGTCAACCTTCACCCCGAGCGGCGGATCCTCGGGAGGAGGTGGCTTCTCCGGGGGTGGTGGCGGCTTCTCCGGGGCGGGCTCTTCCTCGAGCTTCTGAGTCGGGGGTCGCGCCGGTCCACTGGTCCTCAACGACGAACTGAATATATTTGGTCTAGAGCGGTCGATTGATACTGCTAACCTCAACCTGCCGAGAGCAGAGATGGTACGTCGTTCGAGGTTGGCTCGGTTATTAACAAGGAATATCACATGAAGCAATCTGCGATCATCCGCCTCGGAGGTCTTCGAGCGGTCACAATGTTCGTCATGAATATTGCCGGAGCGTTGATCGCGATCCTGATTCTGCCGGCGGTGCTCCTCCACCCCTCCGCATCCGGGCATCGTCCCGATGTGGTCGTCCGCGATGAGGCCGGTATCTATCACGAGCAGACTCTTCGCCGCGGCCTGGAGGAGCAGCACTACGATCGCGAGCTTCGTATCGTCGTGCTCTCGGTTCCCGGGGCCAGTATCGGCAACATTGACGAGGAGACCGTCAAGTACGCAGCCTCCGGCGCACAAGGTTCGTCGTGGTTCAAGGGCTCCGACGTCGGTAGTCCGGCGAATGGAACGATCCTCTTCGTCGTGGCGCCCGAGTCTCATTGGGTGCGTTGCTATGCGGCGAAGGACTTGCAGCTGTCTGCCGACAAACGGGAGGCGATCGAGAACGCGGCAGGAAGCCACTACGCCCGAGGTGACTGGGATGGCGGAGCCGTGGCGATGGGGCAGCAACTGGAGACATACATCGGTTCAGGCAGTGGGAACAGCACGATGATGTGGGTGGCCGGTGTGATCCTCGCCTTCATGGCGGGAAGCGGATGGCTCGCCTTCTACATATGGAGGGGGATGGCCGCCCGACGGCGAGCCCAAGGGGCCCGCCGGAACATGATGCGGATCGTCTACACCTACGATCTCACCGAGTTGCAGGCGGGAACCCTGCCGGAGGGGTCCCGCCAGAGTCGGGACGTTGGTTCCGACTACCGACGATTCCGCGACGAGTACGACACCGTCAGCCAGAAGTGGAAGGACTTCGGGGAACCTCGTGGTGCTCAGTGGTTCGGTCGCGGTGTTCTTGCTCAGGCCGCTCGTCTCGCTGAGAGGACGGCCAGTTTGATCGAGCTCGACGCCGCTGTGAATGCCGGCACCGCGACTCGGGTGGACACGATCCCGAATCCCGGGAGTACTGCTCTATGAAGAAGCTGCCAACAGTCTCTGAGCTCGGTGGGTTGCGCGCGATCCTCGGGTATATCGGTAATCTCCTCATTGGTGTGGCCCTTGTGGTGGCACCATTCATTATCAACGGCGGGAAATCGCCCTTCTATCCTGCGAAAACAATTTCACCCGACGGTGGAGATCCATGATGAGGCCGGAATTCTTCATCGGGACCATGTCAAGGCGGAGCTTGAGAAGCTCACCTTTCGGCAGCCGACCCATGTGGTGGTCGTGAATCTCCCAAATTCTAAAGTCGAAAGCCTTCAGGAGGAAGTGCGGAACTACGCTCGCACCCACCCCACGGATGTCCCATGGATCTCGTGGGAGGACTCAGGGCGCTGGGCCGATAACGTGATGATCGTCGCTCAAGCGCCACATACCGACTATGATGATGTGCTGGCAGGACAGGGGAGGAACTTCTTTTACGGGCCGAGTCTGGAGATTGACTCGGACGGCCAAAGTGCGGTGTGGTACTCGATTCAAAAGTATCTGAGCCAGAGCCACCGTGACGAGGATGCGCTCGTGGTCACTGCTGTGAATGCCGCTTCCAGCAACATTGGCCAGCAGTTTCATCTTATCCGCTTCCTCGATAGGGTGACATTATTCCTGATTTTCATGGGGTTGGCGTCACTTTGGTTTCGACACTATGTGGCTCGGGGTAAAAAGGCTCGTGCGGGCATCGAGGAGGCTCGTCAGGCATACGAGCGGGTGGTTGGTCGGCGTGCCGACATGAGTACGTTCACGTCGCTCATTCCTGTTGACGAGCCTTATGGGGTTCAGGTTGTTGCCAGGTATATGGTGCTTCAGAAGCACTATCGTCGACTTGAGCGATCATGGGGTGCGTTGGGGAACCCTGTGGGACTGCAGTGGTACGGACTGAGAGTGGGGCGGCAATCCGCCTATGTCAAAGCCTACTCAATGCAGTTGAATGCCGTTCAGCAGGCGGTGATCAACTGTGCTCGACTGTTGTCCCTGACAGAGTTCTGGCGGGACGCGTGGCAGAACGAGTGCGATGCGGTATTCGCAGATATGCAGGCAGTCAAGCGGTTCGCCACATCAGGCGGGCGCGCGTATGACTCAAAGCTCACGAGCGCGATGCAGCAAGTGGCCTCCCTGCGCTCGATGGTCGACGGCCTTGAAGGCAGGCTGTCTCAAGGTCAGACAAGACCTGCGGAGGGGCTCGATGTTCTGGGGCGCGTTGTGTTGGAACTGAGGCAGATCACGGAACGCTTTGTCGATGGGGTGTTCGCTGGAATGTCGAGGGGTGAGACGAGGAGGTGTCGTCGTCGGTACAAGAAGTACATGGATTCGTGTAGCAGCAACCCGCGCTTGAAGATCTCCATGATGCTGGGTGGTGCTCAGTTCGGGTGCGGCGGGCAAGAGGCTTCTGGCGACGAGGGGCTGAAGCCCATTGACCGGTGGGGAGGCGTGCCGAGAATGTCAAGCACTGTGCGCATGCTCACGAGGTCGCCCGCGGTTGATGAGGTCGCGGTAACGACTGAGGGCGTGGGTGCACTGTCCGTGAGCATCCCAGTGATGGATGTGTACAACGCCTACCGGTATGCCCTGCTATTCAGGGATCCCTGGTGGAAGCGTGAACCCAGCAAGAAGCGGAAGTGGGCAATACTATGGTCTTAGGGAGAGGTGCTCAGGGGCATCGGCGACGCAGCATCTCCGATGTCATCACGTTTGTTGCAAATATTGCGCTATGTGCGCTGATGATCTCTGCGCTTCCACTCGCGATTCTCGGCCCGTTTCGGCAAGGTCATGTCCCCACTGTCAATGTTCGTGATGAGGCCGGCATTTTCGACGCCCAGGCTCTTCAGCGTGATCTGCAGAGCCTGAGATTCCGGCAAGATATTCGTTTCGAAGTCGTATCGCTGACGGGCTGGGGTATCAACAACCTCGATGCCGCCACTGCGAACTACGCCGAGAACATCTTCGACTACCAACAGGACTTTCGGACCTCGGGCGGAGCTCGCTGGGAAGAAGGGGTGGTTGTCATCGCGGTGGCCCCTCACGCGCACCAGATGGCCTTCTACCCCGGCGCAGACGTGTCACTGAAGCGATCCGAGCAGGTCGCCATCCAGGACGCGGCGGCGTCACGTTTCGCCGCTCAGGACTGGAACGGCGGCGTCGTGGCGATGGGACGTCAAGCCGAGACCTACCTGGGCCCCTACGGCATGACGGTCTCGGGTATCGGCGTTGTCGGTGCAGGGGTGCTGTGCGTGGCAGGCGTGGTCAGACTCGTCATCTACTGTCGGCGAGGGCTCAGTGCCCGTCGTCGGGCAAGAGCAGCCGCCCGTTCCTACGCACAGGTGACCTACGACTACGACTCAACCGCCTGCGAGTGGGGACGCTTGAGCCCGGCTCGCTGGAGTCTCGTCAGCTCGCACAGCGCTACCAGCGCTTCGAGGCCGAGTATGACGACGTCGCACGAGCCTGGAACAGATTCGGTGAGCCTCGAGGCATCGACTGGTTCAGCAAGAGCGTCCAGCTTGAGGCCCTGGAGCTCGAGCGGCGCTCCGCAGCCCTTGATAACGGCGATGACGTCATCGTGGACACCGTGTCCATGCTGACGATGTCCCCGACCTGGGAGCAGGTGTGGGGCAAGCTGCAGGAACCGGTTCTTGAGAACCTGAGATCGGTGACTCGGATGGTGCGATCCGCAAGCCGCCGTCGGTCAGGGCTCCATGTCGAGGCCGTCCAGAACTGGGTCGGCCACCAGAATAGGAGGCTGGGAGAGCTGACCAACAGCCTGGATCAAGGCGAGATCACCCCGGCTGCCGCGCTGGCCGAGCTGGACCGGATCTCTCGCCTCGTGGCCACCGTGGAAACGGCGGTGGCACGACGTCGCGATGTGGTCGCCAATGCTGCCGCCGCGACGTCGACGGCAACCGCGGCGCGGGTGTAGGCGGACCGTCACGAGGTGGGCGTGTAGCCGACGATCTCGGTGCCGTGGATGCCGATCATCAGATGCGGGTCGGTGAGATTGGCCTGAATGTGCGCCGACGTCCCCGGAGGAGCGATGACCTGCGACGTGCGGGTGTCGATGACGAGGGATGTTTCATCGTTTGTCGGCTGGCTCCACTGGCGGCCGAATGCGAACGGGGCCGCCAGGATGTGCCGGTCGCCGGTAAGGTGCCAGCCGAGCTGCAGCGTGCCTCGTCCCGGAGTCCGGTCGAGGGCCTTCTCGAGGGGCAGCGTTACGGGGGTGCCATTGAAGGTGCAGGCGCTGGGGGATGTGCACTCGATGGTGTACGTGGCCCAGGAGAGGTCGCCCGATTCGTAGGCTCGCTGGAACTGCTCCACGGTGGGGGTTCCCGATTCCGACAGGAGCAGCGCCGCATTGCTCCCGGAGAGGGGGAATGTCCCCCTCGGCTCTCCTTGAAGGGAGTAAGCCTCAGCGGTCTCGGAGTCCCGAGGGATGTGGATCCACCCGTCGTGCGCGGGGATGTACGTCGATTCCCTCCCCAGATCCTCGCCCGCCCAGTCGTTGCGGACGCTCCCGTCAGCGAGGTTCATGAGACCAGTCCGTGCCGCATAGTTGTTGTTAACCGAGACGGCCGACACCAGGATGCTTCCAGTGGCGTCATCTCTGCGATTCCTGACGGCAGAGGGGTGGTTTGGGCGTCGTACCTGCGCTCCCAGCGCCGAGTGGGGCGCCCGCCGCTCCAGTCCCAGGCGCTGCACCGGTTGGTGCTCCTGTAGGTGTCGCAGGTGATGATGAGATGAGGGGAGATGACGTACGGCCAGTCGTCTGAGGACCACGGGGCGGCTTCTGTGCGCCCGGTGGCCGGATCGAGAATCTCGTGATTGAGAACCAAGTGCCCGCCCCACCAAGGAGATCCCCATACGTGGATGTTCTTGTCCGGCAGCTCCCACAGTATCCTTGGGCCTGCCTTGTCAAGGAGGTAACCGCGTAGAGCGGACTTCTTTCCACGGGACTCCACAACGAGGTAGTTCCCGCATCGGTGGATCACGGGGGAGCTCAGAGTCGCGGATGGGTCGGTTCCGCTGTCGAAGCGCCAGGCCTCAGTCCACTGGGTTCCCGGTGCGGGGCTCGTGCCGGTGGAGGTGTCGCATGACGTCGTCTCCTTCGCCTCGGCCGAGGCCTGCCAGGTCGAGTACGCCGGCGCCTCCGGTTGAGTGAGTGAGGACGCCATGACTGGTCGCTGCTGAGCCCACGTTTGTGCGAGCGTGAGGAACACGCTGATGACGACGAGCACCAGTGCAGTCTTGAGCAGCCGGCTGCTCAAGGCCATTCGAGCAACACGGATCCCCAGGTGCCGAAGGCCCGTCGCACTGAATCGCATGGGACTAGCATTCCCCACTCCATGCGGCGGCGGGACTGTTCCCCCTGTGACGTCGGGGGAAACCGGTGGGGAGAACTGCCGTGAGGCGTGTCATGGGGTGGCGACGGGCCGTCGTCGACCCCGGAGGGGCGCCGCGTGGCCGGTAGGCTGACGGGCATGTCGAAGAAGAAGCGCCACGGGCGCCGTCCGGCCGCCGCGTCGGCCAAGCCCCGCAAGCAGAGCATCGAGTTCGTCGCCCGTCCCTTCGCCGGTCTGCCGGCCGAGGAGGACCTCGTGGCGATGGCCCAGATCATCCCGGCCGCCACAGCCACCGTGCGCCTGACCAAGGAGTACGGGGGCAAGCAGATCCAGCTCGTCACGCTCCTTCCCGAGTTCGTCCAGGGGCTCAAACGCTCCGACGGCGAGGTCCTCGTGGCCATGCAGACCTCCATGCACTCCGGGGACGCCTCCCGCGACGTCGCCGCAGCCGTCCTGGCCACCCTCGAGCTGCCCGAGGGCCAGGCGCTGCGCACCGACGGCCTGCCCGAGCCCGGCCCGCGCCTCCAGGACATCCTCGACACCACTGAGCCGCCGGTCGTCTCCGTGCGCGAGACCTTCGACTTCTGGATCGACCCGCAGGCCGCCGGTGACAACGAGCAGGCCCGCCAGGTCATCGAGGAGGCCATCGAGCGCGCCAAGGAGGAGATCGCCCCGACCCAGCCCGTTCCCGGCGTCGAGCACGCCTACTGGTGCCGACTGGGCGCCAAGGAGTTCGTGCGCTGGGTGCGTGGGGAGGACGAGGACGAGTTCTTCAACGCCTTCGCCCGCATCTACGCCGCGCGCGAGTCCGACCTGGAGGAGGGGGCGCGCTTCGTCGGCGCCTTCCGGGCCAACGGCCTGGCCATCCCGGTGTGGGAGCTCGTCCCCGGCACGGAGGCCGAGGAGCTCACCAAGCCGCTGCAGGCCATGGGCAAGCGCCTGGAGGCCGCACTGGCCGACACCAGCCCCCTGAGCCCCGAGGTCCGCCGCGCCAAGGCCGGCATCATCTCCCGCCAGGTCAATCTCTGACTCTTTCTCGTCGAGCCGGGCATCTTTCGCGTCGCCCTCCGGAATTTCTGTGGGGCACCGCGAAGAATGCCCGGCTCGGTGCTGGCTGGGGCGGGCGACTCCTCCTGCTGGCCTCTCTGGTCCTCTTGCTGACGGGGACACTCTCTTCCGGCCGGGGACATCCTGCGCGTGCGGGGACACTTTCTTCCGGCCGGGGACGTCTCGCGCGTTCGGGGACGGGTTTGCTGTCCCCGACGGCGTCGAATGCCCCCGTCCGGAAGGACACGCACCCGGCCGCGCGGAATGTCCCCGTCAGTGTCGGTGGTGGGGTCAGGTGGTGGGCCTGTCGGTCGAGAGATCGCGGTAGGCCGGTGCTCGCTGGCGACGTGACGAGGACATGGCGGCGGACTGGGGCGAGAAGTGCGCGGTTCCACGCCGGCGAGCGCCTCCCGGGCGTGGGTGAGGCGGTAGACCGGCGTGCGCAGCCTACGTGAAGACGTGCAGGTCGATTGGGCGGACGACGAACCCGGGGCCGCAGCGCGGCTCAGGTCTCGGCGATGCGCAGGCGCCGGCGCGTCACGCGCGGCAGGCCGCGTCCGTAGAGGGTGCCCTCCTTGGCCTTGACGGCGGCCACGAGCACGAAGCTCAGTGAGATGAGCAGCGCCCAGCTGCCGAACTTGCCGGCATGCACCAGGTGCCAGCCGTCGGCCTGGTTGGGGTAGCGCCAGGCGCTCAGCGCCGTGGCCAGGTTCTCCGCCAGCCAGAGGAAGCCCCCGATGAGGATGAAGGCCACCGTCGTCGGCATCCAGTAGCGGTCACCGCCGACAGTGAAGTGGACGGCGCTTCCCCACAGGGCGATGAGGAAGCCGGCTGCGATCGCCCAGCGCAGGTCGACGATGATGTGATGGGTGAAGAAGTTGAGGTAGGCGGCCACGGCCAACAGACTCACCGGCCACCACCGAAAACCGCCCACGTGCAGGTCGAGGCGCCGGAAGGCCTGACAGATGTAGGAGCCGACGGAGGCGTACATGAATCCAGAGAAGACCGGCACCCCGCCGATACGCACCACACCTGCATCCGGATAGGCCCAGGAACCGGTGCGGACCTTGAACACCTCCAGCGCCAGCCCGATGAGGTGGAAGGCGCAGATGACGCCGAGCTCGCGCCAGGTCTCCTGCTTGAGGCCACGAAGGCGATCTGCACGACGACGACGTAGATCAGCAGGGCGTCGTAGCGGGCGATCGGCGGATTCGTGTACTTCCAGATCAGGGCACTGGCCGCGAGTCCGACGAAGATGGCGATGGCGAAGGCGCAGCAGGCCAGCTCCAGGAGGGCGAACTGGACCAGGCGGCGGGGGAGCAGGCGCCACCGACTCAAAGGGAGGCGAGCGGTATCGGGCACGACCGAAGTATGCCGTGCCTTGACGTCGCCCTGGTGGGTGAGAGCCCGCTGAACCCCGCGGCCCCTCACGGCCGGGGACATCCTGCGTGTGCGGGGACGTTCCCTCACGCCCGGGGGCATCCTGCGCGTAGGGGGACGGGATTGCTGTCCCCGACGGCGTCGAATGCCCCCGGCCGGAAGGACACGCACCCGGCCGCGTGGAATGTCCCCGTCGAGGGGTGCGTGAGTACTGAGAGGACAGCCCGTCCTGGTTCGACCACCTGGCCGACACCATCACCGGATCGAGCGCAGCGCTCGCTTGATGATCCGTTCAGTGGCCGGGGTGGGCGACTCCTCCTGCCAGCGCTCGCAAAGCTCTCTGGCCCAGGCGGGCTGGGTCTTGGCGGCGTCGTTGATCCAGTTCGCCACGGAGTCCTGCACGTAGCGGGAGGAGTCGGCGCGCAGCGGCTCGAGCAGCGGAAGGCCCCGCTCGGGCTCCTTCTTGAGCGCGGGAATGTGCCGCGCCCACACGCCCCGCGGACGCAGCGACTCGCTGGCGAAGCGCCGAATGCGCTCCGAGGGTTCCGAGGTCCATGGCCGCAGCGCGCGGATCGCCTCGTCGAGCCGGGGCACCAGGTGCGGTCGCACCGCCATCCATGACCACTCGCGCACTCCGAAGTGAGGGTCGTCCGCGGCCGGTCGCACCAGGGCCAGCAGCGTGTCGACGTCGGCGTCCTTCTCCTGCGAGACCAGGGCGAAGACTGCCCAGCCCCGGACCGTGTCGGCCGGGTGGTCAGCGAGATCCAGGCAGGCGGAGTGACCCAGGTGCGTATACAGCGCTTCGCCCATGGTCTGCATACGAGCCAGGATGCCGAGCGAGTCGGCGCGCCTGGCCGCCTCCACCAGCCCCTCGGGCGCCTCCGGCACCACCTGCGTCAGAAGTGCGGAATGGGTGATGGCCAGGATCTCCGCCAGGTTTCGGGACTCGTCTCGTCCCGAGTTCAGCTCGGCTTGGCGCGCCGCGGTCACACCGGGGCTCATGCGTCACTTCACCACGAGCCGGGCCACGCGCTTGAGGTGCTTCTTGTGCTGGCCGCGGCTGGTCTTACCGACCTTGCCGAAGTTGACCCAGCTCCGCCCACCCATGCCCAGCTGCTTGAGGGCGGCGCCCAGGAACACCGAGCTGACGTAGTTGCCGCAGAACCGGCGCAGGAACCAGGTCGGGGCGGTCGAGGTGGTGAGTACCAGCACCTGCTGGATGTGGGTGAGGTGGCCCTTCACCCCGGAGGCCGTCGCATGGTAGGCCCAGCTCTGCTTCATGACCTTGTCCACGAATCCCTTGACGATGGCCGGCACGTCACTCCACCAGATCGGGCAGATGACAATGATGCGCGAGGCCCCCTCGATGAGCTTCTGGTAGTGGCTCACCAGCGGGTCCAGCGTGCCGCCCTCGCTGAACAGGGCCAGCTCCTCGGCGGTGTAGCGCGGGTCGAAGCCGTCGGCGTAGAGGTCGACGACGTCGTAGGGCCTTCCCGCCTTGTCCAGGGCGGAGGTGGCGGCCTCGAGTACGGCGTGGTTGAAGGAGCCGTCGTAGGGGTGGGCGTAGACGATGAGGGTGCGGTCGCCCGTCTTCTTGAGGGTCTTCTTGGCTGTCATCAGCTGTCTCCAATCGTGACGATGGCGCGCAGGGCTGCGCGGATGAAGGTGGTGTCGGCGGTGGTGGCGCCGACGGCGATGAGCTGGGTGTAGCCCTGCAGGCAGGACCACACCAGGAGGTGAAGCGCCGTCGGATCGGTTCCCTGCTGTGCAGCCAGACGCTCCACCTCGCCGCGGGTCAGTGCCAGCAGTGGGTGGTCGTCGAGGCGGTCGAGTGCCGCGATGGCCGCGGGGCTGATCTGATTGAACTCGAAGAGATGCGGGTGCTCTGCGGCCAAGTCGACCAGAAGAGTCCCGATGCCGACGAGTGACTCGAGCGGATCGTCCTGGATGAGGGCGTCCGCGCGCTCGCCCAGTGAGGCCGACAGCCGGCGCGCCGCGGCCTCGAAAAGGCTCGTCTTGGACGGGAAGTGCTTGTAGCACGCGGGCGTGGTCACTCCGCAGGCGCGGGCCACCCCGCTCAGTGTCACCGCATGCCACCCGTTGGAGTCAATGAGGTCCAGGGTGGTGTCGATGAGCCGCTGACGGGTGTCCGTACTGCGCCGGTCTATCTTCACACTAGATAGGTTAATCATGTTCACCTACCTGTCAAGGAGATGGGTGGGGCTGTGCTCGCCCGGCCCTCTCTGTCAATCATGAGTGACCACGATGTGGTCAGGCCGGATCCGGTGGGTGCGACTCGGAGGCGGGGCCGCTCGCCTGTGAGCGCTCCCAATGGCGGCAGCGCAGCGATGCGCCCAGATCGCCAAGATGCCTCTGACCTGCGCGAATATCGGTATGGGTGAACCGTGGCCGCAGATCCTTGACACTGCCGGCCCAGCGTCCTTGAATCGTGTCACGTCCATCACAGCACAACAACGGCACGACGAGCGCCCCGCACTGGGGCGTCCCGGCCCGTCGAGATGAGAGGAGCACTGATGACCCGTCCTGTTTGCGGCTGCGCGCCGCGGTCGACGGCTATGCGCGTCAGTCTGTTGCGCCCCTGCTCATCAGCCGGCCGGCGCCATCGATGCCTTTCGACCGCTACCCAGTAGTCACCCGCTGATCGACGGCCGCACCCTCGGGTGCCCGTGCCGGCCGGGGTAGGAGGGAGTCCTGGCTCCCCGCGTCCACCGCCGAGGTCCCGGCCGGGGCTCATCGTTGAGTCACCTGCCCCGGGGCTGGATCAGCACCCGTACCAGTTCCCACGTCGTTCACCGTCAGTCCCCACTCGCGCCCGTCGCCCGCGATCAGGGTGGGACGCCCGCCAATTCATCCAACTTTCTTCGCCGTCAGATCTACGATGCCTATGGACCTTTGTTCCGCTTCCTGGCACCCTGGTGAAACGGCAATGTCGCCGCCGGGCCCGCACGCCATGCGGCGAGTGAAGCGAAAGGCCTGCTTGTTATGTCCGATCACTCCTCGAAGCACTCTCCAGTCGGACCCGCTGCATCCGCGACCGGCTCCCATGCGCAGGACGCCCCCGCCGACACGGCGGACGTCGCCCCGCCCCCGCCACCAGCCCGGTGAGTACCGGTCCGCCCGAGCGGCCACCGGTCCACCCGCAGCATCCGAGCTCAGGGACCTGGCGGGCCGTCCGCACGGCCGGCGCCCCCTTGAGCGTGCGCGAGGTCGAGGCGGCATCCTCCGCGGCGCCCGCCGCTCACACCTCCGCCCAGGCCGCCACCCGCTCCTCGGTCCGCTCCCCCTCGGAGACCGCGGCCGCCGGCGTCGTCCTGCGCGACCTTGCCGACGAGTACGCCCAGCTCCTGTGTGCCCACGATCCCGAGGCGGCCGCCCGCACCGGACTGCCCGGCGGGACCATCCTGCCCGACTACTCGCCCGCGGGACTGGCCGAGCGTCTCAGTGCCGAGCGCTCCCTGCGTCACCGCGTGGCCGCCGTCGACCGCTCGACCGGCTCCGACGAGCTCCTACGCCGCCACCTCCTGGAGCGTCTGGAGACTTCCATCCAGTTCATCTCCGCCGGGGAGGAGGGTGGAAACCTCGGTTTCCTCTCTTCGCCGTTCCAGCAGATCGCCCGTCAGCTGCAGCGGCCCCCTGAGGCGCCCGACCGTGCCGGCTCCGAGGAGGCGGACCTCGCCGAGGCCGAGGCCAAGTGGGAGGACGCCTGGAACCTGCACCGCACCCGTCTGGAGGCGCTGCCCGCCGCCCTGGAGGGGCTGGCCGCCTCCCTGTCCGCCTCCGCCGAGGCCGGTGCGATCGCCCCGCTCAGTCAGGTCGACGTCGTCGCTGGGCAGGCGCGCGACCTCGCCCGACGCCGGACCCAGGGGCTGCCCTGAGGACCTGCCGGCAACTCTGCACGTCCAGCTCCAGGAGGCGGACATCGTCGCCCGCCGCGCCGCGCTGGACTTCGCCTCGCACCTGCGCACGACGCTCTCGCCGCGGGCGCCCCAGGCCGAGGGGGTCGGCCCGCAGCGCCACGCCCTGTGGATGCGCCGCGTCCTGGGCACCCGGGTGGACCCCGAGGAGACCTACGCCTGGGCCACCGAGGAGCTGGGGCGGGTCATCGCCGAGCAGGACGCCATCGCCGTCGACATCCTGGGGTCCGGCGCCGATGCCGGCAGCCTCAACCGGCACCTGCGCGCCGACCCGACCCGCGCCGTGCGCGCGCAGGACTACACGATCTGGGCGCAGGAGGTCGCCGACGAGGCCTGGGATGCCGTTGTTGGCCGGATCCTCGACCCGCCCGACGGCCTGGGCCGCCCCCGGGTGCGCCTCGGGGAGCCCGGTGACGGCGCCGTCCGCTACGAGGAGCCGCGCGGTACCGGCGGGGAGCGCCGGCCCGGCGTCGTCATGCGCTCCCTGGCCGACGGCGAGCAGCTGGTGTGGCCGTGGATGGAGCGGACCACGGTCCTGCATGAGTCGGTCCCGGGCCATCACGTCCACGTCGGCGCGCACGCCACCAGCACACGCCTGACCGCCTGGCAGCGCTACCTGGGCTCCGTGCCCGGCTGCGACGAGGGCTGGGGCCTGTACGCCGAGTCCCTCGCCGACGAGCTTGGGCTCATGCCCACGCCCGAGGACCGCTTCGGCCGCCTGGCGGCACGCCGCTGGCGTCTGGCCCGGGTCCTCGTGGACCTGGGCGTCCACTCCCGGCTCCCCGTGCCCGACGACGTCGCCGCCCTCCCGGGGGCCGGCCGCGAGTGGAACCGGGCGACCGTCACCGCCGTGCTGCGCCACCACACCGTGATCTCCGAGGGGCGCCTGCGCTTCGAGGTCTCCCGGCACCTGGGGTGGCCGTCCCAGCCACTGGCCTACGCGGTGGGGGAGCGGGTCTGGCAGGCCGGTCGGCGCAGTGCCCGGGCTCAGGCCCGCACCGAGGGTGGTGAGTTGGATCTGCGCGCCTTCCACAACCGGGGCATCGACCTGGGCAGCGTGGGGCTCGATCTGCTCGCAAGCGCCTTGCACTGACCTGCATGAAGGATGCAGGGCTGGAGGGCCAAGGCGTGCCGGGGCGGCAGGGGAGTCGCCCCGGCACACGGAAGGACGCGAAATGCGCCGGCGGAACCCGGCTCCGTTGACGGGCTCCTTGTCTCCACTGTGCCACGAAAACCGGGTGTGACATGCCCAAACAGGCAACTTTAAGGCCTGAATAGGGAAACGTGACTCATTACAGCAAGATTTCTCAGTTTCTCCGGGGACCGTGGTCCCATGCTGAAGGTTTGACACAAGATCACCCAGGAAAGTCTGAAAGTGGCGAGGGGGGTGCTCTCCTCGTGGCGCATCGGCGTGTCGCAGCGGTCGGCGCGACGTGCGCGGGGGTCGGCGCGACGTGCCTGCGCTGCGCTCGGAGCCCGAGGATTCCGCGCCGCGTGGCATGAGATCGCAGAACTTGACGGGGCTCACAAAAAAGGCCCGCGATAACGAGGCGCTCAGGTATCGGCTGGAGGCCACGAGTCTGGATACCCTGGGGGAGTGAGTTCCACCAAGCGGCCCGACCAGCGCGTTGCCGTGGTCATCCCTGCCAAGGATGAGGCTGAGCGCATCGCCACCACTGTCCGGGCCTGCCGCTCCATCCCGCGAGTGGACCTCGTCATCGTCGTCGACGACGGCTCGACCGACGGAACCCAGGACCACGCCCGCGCCGCCGGCGCCGTGACCGTCCGCCACTCCGTCTCACGCGGGAAGGCCTCCGCCATGGAGACCGGGGCCTCCGTCGTCGCCATGCGCGACTACTCCGACGGTCCCGCCCGGCTGCTGCTGTTCATCGACGCCGACCTGGGGGACTCGGCCGCGTCCTGCGCCGAGTTGGTGCCCCCGGTCGTCGACGGCGTGGCCGACATGTCCATCGCGGTTCCCCCCAAGCAGTCCGGGGCCGGTGGCCGCGGCCGGGTCGTGCGCGCCGCGAGGCGGGCCATCTCGCTGTCCACTGGGTGGCTGCCGGTGGCGCCGCTGTCCGGCCAGCGGTGCCTGAGCCGTGAGGCCTATGAGAAGGCGGTGCCCCTGGCTGACGGCTGGGGGGGTGGAGGTCGGCTTGACCATCGACGTCCTTGTGGCCGGGCTCGCCGTCATCGAGGTCCCCTGCGACATCACCCATCGCGTCACCGGTAACGACCGGGCCGGCACGATGCACCGGGCCTCCCAGTACAAGGACGTCCTGAGGGCCGTGACCCGGCGTAAGCTGCGTCGCCACCGTGTGCCGCGCGCCTCCTTCGACAGGGCGGCCGCCGAGCAGGACCACTTCTTCGCCTACCGCGCCGTGCCGCAGCCCCCCAAGGCCGACGACGACGTCGAGCCCGCCGAGAAGCCGCACCACGGTGAGGGCTCGCAGGCCGCCTCGGAGACGGCCGAGAGCTAGCGCGCCGACTCACTCCCGGCCAGTGTCAGCGCCAGCAGGGCGGGAGCCGCTGCCGCCAGGATGAAGCCAGCCATCGTGACACCGGAGTCGTTGACCAGGACGGCCACGAGCGTCAGCACCCCCAGGGACTTGAGCGCCGTCGTCACCCATCGCGCGGAGGGGGACGTTCCGCGCGCTTGGGGACCGGATTCCTGTCCCCCCACGCGTGGAATGTCCCCGTGGGCGGTGGGGGCGAGCCAGGCGTAGGGGCTCGTGCCATTGCGCCAGGCCCGCACCTGCCGGCGTCCCCACCACAGGGCCGCTGCCACGATGACCACGGCGCAGGCCAGGGCTGCCGCTGTGATCGGCTTCGTGACGAAGGGACCGACCAGCGCGTAGGCCTTGCGCCCCAGCACGCCGGCGGCCGAGCCGTCGGCCACCTGACGGGCGAAGCGCCCCAGGTGCGTGGGCTCACCGGGTCGGAGGAGGTCGACGACGGCGAAGCCGCCCACCACCAGGACCGTTGTGGCCCCGATGGCCAGCCAGCGCCGCCAGCTCAGGCGCAGACCCGCCAGGCCCGCAGTGAGGAAGGCCAGCGTCGGCACCAGTGTCAGCGCACCACCCACGTCCGCGCCCAGCTGCGGGGCCCCATCGACGAGCAGCGCCGCCCCGCCCAGCAGGGCTGTCACCAGCAGTGCCGTCCGCCGCCCGCCGCCCAGCGCCACCCAGGCGCCGGCGATGACGACGACGAGCGCGCCGGCCACCAGCGCGAAAGCCGTATTCGACACCCCATAGAAACGGCCCGCCACCACCGCGTTCATGCCCAGAGGGTTGTTGAAGGCCAGGGGCGCGCCCGCGGCGGCGTCGACCAGCCAGGCCAGCGGGATCGCCGCCGCCACCAGCAGCGCCGTCAGGCTCGTCCCGTTACGGGGTGGAGACAACGACGAGGCGGGCGCGGGGCCGTCGGCCTCGTCCGGTGGCGGCTCGACCGCGGCCTCTCCTCGGGCGGAGGTGGTTTTGGGGATCCGACCGTTTCAGCGGCTGCGGCACCAAGCGCTGAGGGCGACGGGCTCGGTGAGACGGCAGGGTGGGGCCGCTTGCGCCGTCGTACCAGCGCCGCGATCCCGGCGGCCAGTCCCACGATCCCGGCTGCGACCGGCACGGCCGCGACCACGGCGACGAGTGAGGCCCACCCCGAGGGGGAGCCGGCCCGGGCCCCCACACGCCACCACGGGGCGGCATTGACCAGCAGCAACGCCGTCGGCAGGCCGCTGAGGTAGACGGCCACCCATGTGACCCGGCGGCGGAGAGCCTCGCGCCGACTCGCCTTCGGGGCGCGCAGCGCGACGGCCGCCCAGACCAGGAGCGCCACGGCCAGGCCCATGAGCAGGGCGCCGGCCCGCATGACCGTGGCCTGGGAGGCACGGGCGTGCAGGGCGTCGTCGGCGAGCCGCGAGATGCGGGCGTCCCCGGTGGCGGTGCTTGTGTCGGTCGTTGCCACGCCCGCGCGGCCGGTCTCGGGCAGCGTGAGCGCGTGGCCATCGAAGGCTGGGTCGCGGCGGCCGGCCAGGGCGGAGACGAGAGTCGGGGTGAGGTCGGTCAGCTGGACCAGGCCCGCCTGGTGCGTGGAGTCGCCGACGACAAGACCCCCGGAGGTGCCGCGCGCGCTCCTCGTGCCCGCGGGCAGGACCGCCATCTGGGGGCCGGGGGCCTCGTCGTCGGCCAGGGAGGCGACGATGATGCGAGTACCGGGGCGCGACTGCTCCTGGACCGTGCGCAGGGCCTCGTCGAGGGCGGTGATCCGCTCGGCGTCAGTGGAGGCGGCGCTCGCGGTGTCGACGATGGTGAGGTCCGCGTCGGCGGTCAGGGCCTGGGCCACCGAGGGCGCCACGGGGGCGGGCCTGTTCGCTGAGCCCCCAGGTGCTCCTGTGGCCAGCTGCGTACCCGGGCCGACGGCCTGGATCGAGACGTCCTGCCCGAGCGCCCCGACCAGGGGGGTGCTGCGGGGGATCGCGGTGGTGGGGCCGGCGCAGGAAGCGGACGGTTCGACGGCGCTCGCGCGCTTGCCCCGGCCCAGGGTGAGCCAGGCATCGGCCGGGCAGGTGTGGTCCGCCGGGGTGCGCACGGACAAGTTCATCGGCTCGCCTCGCTGGGCGAAGGCCAGCAGGCGGTCGGCCGCCGAGCCGACGCCGGAAGAGTCGGAGCTTGCACCGGCGCCTTCGCGGGAGGCCTGTTCTTGCAGGTCCGCCCAGGTGAGATTGTTCGTCGCCAGGACGACCACCGGCGCCGGCCGCGAAGACGAGCGCGAAGATGAGGCGGCATCGGAGGCCGGCGCCGACGCCGCCTGGGACGCCGGCGCTGTCTCGGATTCCGGCGCCGCCGGGGCCGCGGTGGCGAGGGCCGGCCCCACCACCGCCAGGATCATGCCGATGACCACCAGCAGCACGAGGACGTACACGACCCCGCGCATCAGGCGCTGTTGACGTCGTCGAGGTCTCACCCGACCAGCCTACGGGCCCTGACCGCTCACAGGTACTGGCGGGCCACGGCGACCGCCTCCCCGCCATAGCCCCCGCCGAAGAGGAAGGCGTGAATCATGAGGATGTGCCAGGAGTGCAGGCCCACCCGCTCGCGCCAGCCCTCCGCCAGCGGCGAGACCTCGTGGTAGGCCGCGTAGATGCGATCCAGGTAGCGCTGCCCGAACACGCCCAGGGCCGCCAGGTCGGTCTCGGCGTGCGCGCCCTGCGCCATCGGGTCAATGAGCACGCCAACCACCGTCGGCCCGCCGGATGGCCCGGCTGCCCCGTCAGCCTCCCCACCCGTGGGTGCCTGCCCGGGGTCAGGCTCCTGCGGCCCGAGCCCGGCCCGCGGCGGCGCCCACTGGGCGGCCTCATCGGCCGGGGTCCACAGGACATTGCCGCACCACAGGTCCCCGTGCGTGCGGGCCACCGCGACCCGCGCGCCGCGCTCACGGGCGCCGGCGCGCACGAGGGCCGGCTGGTCGGTGTCGAAGTCGCCGTCGCGCAGACGCTCGCACAGCCGCTCGACGACTCCGGCCCCGGCGGCGCTGATCGAGCCGTTGTCCCGACTGGGCCGCAGGTAGGGCAGGATCCGGTCCTCGGCGTAGAACTCGCCCCAGCGGCGCGGCTCGCCCTCCTCGACGGCGTGCGGCCGCAGCCGGATGTCCGAGCGGCCCATCTGCGCCCGGCCGTCCCAGCCGGGAGGCGCCGCCCCGAAGGCCGGGGCACCCGCGGCGTGGGTGACGGCCAGTGCCCGACCGAAGGCCTCCGCCCCGGCCGGCGTCACGCTGGTCGTCGTCAGGCGTGGCTCCTCCAACCAGCCCGGGCCGCTGGTCACCGGCACCACGTGCGCCCCGCCGTCGGCCATCGCCTCGGCGAGCCAGGTCAGGCCCTGAGCCTCCAGGGCGGTGGAGACCGGGCCGTCGTCGTGCTTGCGGAAGACACTCATGGCTCCAGCCTGCCAGGCCCGCCGCCGTCGCGGGAGGGCGCGGGGTCCCACGACGGTGGCGGGGGAGTCTGTGGGAGGCCGGCTCTGACCGGGCCTGGGCTGTTCCCTCCTGACCAGGCCCGGCGGAGGGACCGGCCCGTCGCCTCCGCGGGAGGGCCCCGCGTTCCACGGAGCAAGCCGCCACCGGCCCGACCGCCCGGACTGGCTACCCTGTGCCCATGACTGCTCCCGCACCGCTCTGGTCCTTCCTGGGGCCGGCCGGCACCTTCACCGAGATGGCGCTGCGCCAGGTCGCCCCCGTCGACGTCGAGCTCGATCCCTGCCCGGACGTGCCCACCGCCCTGGACCACCTGCGCGAGCGCACGGTGGAGGCCGCCGTCGTGCCCATTGAGAACTCCGTCGAGGGCGGGGTCAACGCCACGCTGGACAACCTCGTGGCCTCCACGCCCCTGGTCATCGCCGCCGAGATGGCCGTGCCGATCACCTTCGTCCTGGCTGGCCGCCCCGGCACCCGCCTGGAGGACGTGCGCGCCATCTCCACCCACCCGCACGCCTGGGCCCAGTGCCGCGGCTGGGTCCACCGGAACCTGCCCGAGGCCGTGTACGTCGCCGGGACCTCCACCTCGGCGCCCGCCCGCGCGCTGGCCACCACCGAGGGGGACACCGGCTTCCAGGCCGTCCTGTGCAACCCGTTGGCCGCTGAGCAGTACGGGCTGGAGGTCATCGCCGGGGGAGTGGCGGACAACCCCGACGCCGTCACCCGCTTCGTCAAGGTGACCCGGCCCGGCCGCGTGGGTGAGCCCACCGGCGCTGATAAGACCACCCTGCTCGTCCACCTCCCGCACGACCGCTCCGGCGCGCTGCTGGACATGCTCGAGCAGTTCAGCGCTCGCGGCGTCAACCTCTCGCGCATCGAGTCCCGACCCGTGGGCGACTCCCCTGGGGCGCTACCGCTTCTCCATCGACGTCGAGGGGCACGTGCGCGAGGAGCGGGTCCAGGCCGCCCTCATCGGGCTGCACCGCACCTGCCCGGTGGTGCGGTTCCTGGGCTCCTACCCGCGGCTGGACGCCCGCCCGACGGCGGTCTTGGCCGGCACCAGCGACAAGGACTTCGTCGTGGCCCGCTCCTGGGTCGCCGACGTCCTCGACGGCCGCGCGCTCTAGCCGGGGCCCGAGCAGTCGCCTCGTGCCAACGTCACGGTGGCCTCTTGCCGCCGTCGCGGTCGTACCGTATGCGGCGCGGTCGAGGGTTAGAGGCACGACTGCGCGACCTACCCTACGACCGCGCGGACGCTTCACCTCGTGCCGGCGTCGCAGTGGCCTCTTGCCGCCGTCGAGTTCCCTTGCCGGCGGGGACAATCTGCGCGGCCGGGTGCGTGTCCTTCCGGGCGGGGGCATTCGACGCCGTCGGGGACGGCAATCCCGTCCCCGCACGCGCAGGTTGTCCCCGGCTGGGAGAGAGTGTCCCCGCGCGCGTGAGATGTCCCCGTCGGCGAGCGCCCGTTCCTGACGCAGGGAGGCTGCGTCAGTGGACAGGTCAGTGGACAGGCGACTGCGGCGTGCGTAAGGCTCGGGATGTGAGCTCCTCCGACGCCAGCACCGAGACGACCGCCGCTGCCTCCTCCTCTTCCGCCTCCTCCACTGCGTCCGCCGTGCTGCCCGGCCGCCGCGGCGCCGACCCGTACCGCGTCATCATGGTGTGCACCGGCAACATCTGCCGCTCCGCCATGGCCGAGGTCGTCCTGCGCGACCGCCTCGCCGCCGCCGGCATCCCCGACTCCGGGCCGGGCGGCGTGACCGTCACCTCCGCCGGCGTCTCCGACGAGGAACGCGGCAACCCCATCGACTCCCGGGCCCGCCGCGTCCTGACCGAGGCCGGCTACGGCGTCGGCGCCGACGACGTCTCGCGCGCCACGGGCATCGCCATCGCCTCCCACACCGCCCACCGCGTCACTGACGCCGAGATCACCGAGGCCGACCTCCTGCTGGCCATGACCGACTCCACTGGAACGTCCTCCAGCGCCGCGCCGCAAGCCTGGGGGCCGAGCCTGACCGCATCCGCATGTACCGCGAGCTCGACCCGGCCTCCACCCAGCAGGTCGAGGCGGTCACCGCGGGCGGGTCCTCCCGCAGTGTCCTCAACGTGCCCGACCCCTGGTACGGCACCATGGCCGACTTCCTCGACACCCTCGAGGTCGTCGAACGGGTCAGCGACGAGCTCGCCGAGCAGCTCACCGCGCTCCGCGACTAGGGCGCCGCGACTGAGGCTCAGCGACTCAGCGCAGGCGCTCAGTGCAGGCGGTTGTCCAGCCAGCGCATGACGGCCTGAAGGTACTCGGCGCGCGCCAGCGGCCCGGACAGGGCCAGGTCGTGGACGCCCTCAGGGATCTGGCGGACGGTCACGTCGTCGCCCAGGTACTGGGAGCGGTCGATGATCTGCTCCACGTCGAGGACGACGTCGGAGCGCTGCGCCTCCTCCAGGCTCGCCCGGACGCCGCCACTGGCCGTCGAGCAGCACACGAGGATCGGCACCCGGATCCCCAGCCCGTGGTGGACCTCGCGCTGCAGACGCCGGATGCCCGCCAGGAACCCGGCCCGCACCGGGAAGGATGGCGCCGGCTTGAGCGCCAGGTCCCAGTCCCACTCGCCGCGCCAGCGCCGGTGCAGGGCCGCCACGTAGTTGTCCGCGTCGCCGCTGCCCGGCTCACCGATGACGCGCTCGGGGTCCCGGCGCGAGAGGAGGTCCACGAAGGCCGAGCCGTAGGAGCGCACCAGCGCCGAGCCTCGCAGATCCAGCCACGGGGAGTTGAGGACAAGCGCATCCACGGTCCCGGGGTGGTCGGCCGCCCAGATGACCGCCTGCAGCCCGCCGGTCGAGTGCCCGTTGAGGACGACGACGTCGTGCCCGTGCTCGGAGCGGATGATGCGCAGGGCCTCGGCGATCTCCTCGTCATGGACGCGCAGGTCGCGCACGTCATGCGGGGGAGGGGTGTCCGACACCGGCCCGCCCGCAGGCCCGCAGGTCCAGCGCGTAGAACTCGAAGCCGGCGTCGAGGTAGGCCTGGGCCAGGTGGGTCTGGAAGAAGTAGTCGCTGCGGCCGTGCAGGTAGAGGACCGCGCGCGAGTGCCGGGGCCGGCTGGCCCGGCCGGCCGCCTCACGCTGGAAGACGAGCACGGCGTGGTCGGCGCCGGGCGCCTTCGTGGGTGACTCGGTCACCGGGATACGGCGGGCTACCCACGGCTCTCCCAGGATGTCGGGGGCGGTCGGCTCTACGGTCGCACTCATGAGCAGATCCAAACACGTTGCCCTGTGCGGCGCGAGTAGCGGCGCCGACACGTGACCTGGGAATAGTCAGGATGTTGCGGGAGCGCCGGTGGCGGGCGGACTGAGGTCCGGGCTGAGCGGTGGGTGATGGCCGGGTGGGGCGCACGTGCGGAGCGAAGGCCGGCCGGCCAGTGGGGCCCGAACGGCCCAGGCCGAAAGCGGGCTGGCCAGCGGGCCCCGTGCAACCCGGGTCGCACCGCTCGCCCCGCCCGGCCCGGCTCGTCTCGCACTTCGGGAACGCCGTCGATGTGGGCGTGACCTCGGTCCCTTGAAGCTGGCCTCGCTTGCGTCGCCAAGGCGGCGCTGCGTAAGTTACTCGTGGCCATCCAGAGCAACCGAGAGACCTGGCTCGACGACATTGCAGCAACCCCCTTCATGGTGCGGGTGCTTCCGCCAGGAACGATGGAGGAATACGTGACAATCAGTGAACAGTCGGCCGCCGAGTCCGGCCGGTCCGAAGACGGTGACGTGTCCGGCTCTCCAAGCGAGCCCATGATCTCCCTGCGCGACGTCCACAAGGTCTACCGCCTGCGCAGCGGCAAGGAGGTGCGCGCCCTGGACGGGCTCAGCCTCGACGTCGCCGCCGGCTCCATCCACGGCATCGTCGGAACCTCCGGGGCCGGCAAGTCCACCCTCGTGCGCTGCCTGACCTCCCTGGAGCGCCCCACCAGTGGCCACGTGAGCGTCGCCGGCCAGGACATGACCGCCCTGTCGCCCAGTCAGCTGCGCGAGGCCCGACGCCGCATCGGCATGGTCTTCCAGCACGCCAACCTCCTGGACCAGCGCACCACGGCGCAGAACATCGCCTACCCGCTGGCGCTCGCGGGCGTCCCCGGCGGGAGGCGCCACCCGGTCGTCAAGCGCATGCTCGACCTCGTGGGCCTGGCCGACCGCGGCGGCTCCTACCCCTCCCAGCTCTCCGGCGGCCAGAAGCAGCGCGTCGGCATCGCCCGGGCGCTGGCCGACGACCCGGCCGTCCTCCTGTGCGACGAGCCCACCTCCGCCCTGGACCCGGAGACCACCCGCTCCATCCTCGACCTCATCAAGAACGTCCGCGACACCCTGGGCCTGACCGTCATCATCATCACCCACGAGATGAGCGTGGTCCGCCAGGTCTGCGACTCCGTCAGCCTGCTTGAGGCCGGCAAGATCGTGGAGAGCGGCCGCCTGGAGGACATCGTGCTCGACGTCGACTCCCGGCTCTCGCGCGAGATCGTGCCCTTCCCGAAGGTGCCCGAGGCTGCCGTCGCCCACGGGGAGAGCGTCATCGACGTCTCCATCACCGCCCACCCGGGCCAGCCGGCCGCCGTCGCCCTCATGTCCATGGTGGCCGAGCTCGGTGGGGACATCGCCGCCGGCGTCTTCGAGACGATCGGGCAGGCCCAGATCGGGCGCCTGGCCGTCACCGTCCCCGCGTCCGACACCGAACAGGCCGTGAGCACCCTGCGCAAGGCCGGTATTGCTGCGGAGGTCCGCTCATGAACCCGATCCTCCTTCCGCTGACCCAGGCCGCCGCCGCGCCGACCAGCCGTACCTGGTTCGACAACCCGGCCATCCAGAACAAGCTCGGCTACGCCCTCGTTGAGACCCTGGCGATGACCTTCGTCTCTGGGGCCATCACAGTCATCCTCGGGCTTCTGCTGGGGCTCGCTCTGGTCTCCACCGGCAAGCGGGGCCAGTTCCGCAACCCGACCCTGTACTGGGTGCTCTCCCAGATCGTCAACATCGGGCGCTCCATGCCCTTCATCATCCTCATGGTGGCGCTCATCCCGCTCACCCGGTTGCTCGTGGGCACCTCCCTGGGGTGGCAGGCGGCCTGCGTGCCGCTGACCATCGGCGCGATCCCGTTCTACGCGCGCCTGGTGGAGACGGCCATCAACGACGTCGACCGCGGCAAGGTCGAGGCCGCCCTCATGATGGGGGCCTCCGGACGGCAGATCACCTGGGGGGGTCCTCGTACGTGAGGCCCTGCCGATCCTCATCCAGTCGGCCACCGTCACCATCATCACCCTCCTGGGCTACTCCGCCATGGCCGGCGCCGTGGGCGGCGGCGGCGTGGGTGACCTCGCCATCCAGTACGGCTACCAGCGCAACCAGGTGGACGTCATGGTCATCACCGTGGTCGTCATCGTCGGCATTGTCGGCATCATCCAGCTGGTCGGCGACATGCTCAGCCGGCTGGTGAACCACCGCTGAGGCGATCACCAGCCGGGTAGGCGCGCAGCCGCCCAGAACCGGGCAGCCGCGCCGTCGGCCCCAGCACTGTTCAAGACTTTCCTCTCTCCCGTCACTGGGGGCCGCCCGGCCCCGCGAAAGGAACCACCATGTCCTCCTTCATCTCCCGGCGCACCGTCATCGCCGGTGGCCTGGCCACCGCCGCCGCCCTCACCCTGGCCGCCTGCTCCAAGTCCGGTAAGGGCGAGGTCAAGGGCATCAAGGTCGACGGCGACACCGCCACGATCACCATCGGTGCCACCCCCAAGCCCCACGTCGAGATCCTCAAGTGGGTCCAGGACAACCTCACCAAGGGCTCCGGCATCAAGCTGGACATCAAGGAGATCAACGACTACCAGACGCCCAACTCCTCGCTGGAGGACGGCTCGCTGGCCGCCAACTTCTACCAGACCCCCAACTTCCTGGCTCAGCAGAACAAGGAGAAGGGCTACGACTTCGTCTCCATCGCTGACGTCCACATCGAGCCCATGGGTATCTACACCTCCAAGGGCTACAAGGACGTCAAGGAGATCAAGGAGGGCGGCACGATCGTCCTCAACAACGACCCGGCCAACACGGCGCGTGGCCTCAAGCTCCTGGCCCAGGCCGGGCTCATCGAGCTGGACAAGTCCGCCGAGCTGCCCAGCGACACCGACGTGACCTCCAACCCCAAGAAGCTGAAGTTCACCACGGTTGACGGCGCCCAGGTCTACAAGTCGATGCCCGACGCCGAGGCCGCGGTCATCAACGGCAACTACGCCATCGACGCCGGGCTGAACCCCAAGAAGGACGCGCTCGTCCTGGAGAAGGGCGGCAAGGACTCCGAGTACCCCAACCAGCTCGTCGTGCGCAAGGACGACAAGGACAACGAGCACCTCAAGAAGCTCGCCAAGCTCCTCAACGACGACAAGCTGCGTGACTACATCAACAAGACCTGGCCCGACGGGGCGGTCGTCGCGGCGTTCTGACGTCGGAAGGCTGCGGCTGAGGGCAGTTGAGGCCCGTGCGCGGGGCCGGTTGTGGTTGGTCGAAAGGCCGACTGCGACCGGCCCTTCGTGTTGGTGCCGGCGGGGTGGGGCGCACGGGGTGTGGGCGGGTGTGGCGGCTGAGTGCGCGCGGCGTGGTGAGGCGAGGGCCCACGGTGCTGGTGGGTGCACTTCGCGCGTCCGGGGACATGTCGTCGCGGCCGGGGACGTTCGACGCCGTCGGGGACGGGAATCCTGTCCCCGAACGCGCGGACTGTCCCCGGCTGGAGCGGACCGCACCCGGCCGCGTGGAATGTCCCCCGTCGCGCTGCCTGTGGGGTCGGTTGTCATCATCTGTGGACAGTTCTCGGTCTGCGGGCCCGGGAGCCGAGGCGGCCGCCTAGGGTTGAACCGCGGGCGTCCGACGGCGTCCCGCGATTCCGGCGGATTCACAGGGGAGAGGACGGCGCAGGGCCATGGCAGCTCGACGTGAACGGACACAGTCGGACCGGTCGGCTCAACCAGTGCGGGGACGCACAACCGGGGGCCTCGGCGGCCGGGGCGGCGCGACCGGGGAGGGGGTGCCGCCGGTGTCGGAGGCTCGGTCGCTCCGCCGGCTGTGGAGGCGCGCGACCTGCGCAAGTCCTTCCCGACCCCCGGTGGGGAACCGATCGAGATCCTGCACGGCATCTCCTGCGCCATGATGCCGGGGCGGATGACGGCGCTGGTCGGACCCAGTGGCTCGGGCAAGTCCACGGCGCTGCTGTGCCTGGCCGGGCTGGAGCCGGCGACGTCGGGGCGCGTCTCGCTCATGGGACGCGACCTCGGCGGGCTCCCGGCGGCGCGAGTGGCCGAGCTCTACCGCGACCGGGTGGGCTTCGTCTTTCAGGCCTACAACCTCGTGCCCTACCTGACGGTGCGGGAGAACATCACGATCTCCGACACCCTGGCCGGCCGGCGCCCCGACTCGGCACGGGTGCGGGCGGTCCTGGCCGGACTGGGACTGGAGTCGCGCGCCGACGCGGTCGCGACCACGCTCTCGGGCGGTGAGCAGCAGCGCGTCGCCCTGGGGCGGGTCCTCTACCGCCGCCCACCGGTCGTCTTCGCCGACGAGCCCACCGGGGCCCTCGACACCCGATCGGCCGCCTTCGTGCTCGCCGAGCTGCGACGCCTGGCCGACGACGGGGCCGCCGTCATCCTCGTGACGCACGACCTGGGGGCCGCAGTCCTGGCGGAGAGCGTACTCATCATGCGCGACGGCCGCATCGTCGACCACCGCGGCGGTGCCACCCCCGACGAGCTGCTGGCCGCCGTCAACCAGACGGGAGCTGCGGCATGACCCGCTACACACTGCGCGCCCTGGCTACACAGTGGCGGGCCTGGTCGGGGACGGTGGCGGTACTGGCCCTCGCCGCGGGGCTCATCAACGTCTGCCTGGTGCACCGCATGACCGTCACTCGTTCCGACGTCGTCGCCGCGGCGCGGGCGGCGGGAGTGGACCCGGCCGAGCTCACGGTTCCGGGCGTCTCGGTGGCCTTCTACACGGCGATGGTGACGGTTCCGGTGGTGGCTGTCGTCGGGCAGTCCTGCGTGCAGGCACTGCGCACGAGCTGGGCCCTGTGGCGGCTGGCTGGCGCCCTGCCCCGCCAGGTGCTCGCCGCCGTCCTCGCCACCGTGGCGGTGCTGGGCCTGGTGGCCTGTGTGCCCGGGATCTTGCTGGGGATGGTGGCGGCCCAGCCCTTCGCCTCGGTGCTCACCCGCCTGGCGGCCGCGCGCATGGGGCGGATCGAGGTCGCCCAGACACCGACGACACTTCTGCTCACCGTGGTGGTCGTGGTCGCCGTCGCGGTCCTGGGGGCCGTGGGCCCGGCACGCGCCGCCGTGAGAACGCCAGCCGTGGAGGCAGTGCGGGACACCGCATCGGAAGGCCGACGCCGCATGGGGGTGGGGCGATGGATCCTGGCCGGAGTGTGGGCGCTTGCGTGTGCGGGGCAGCTGTTCGTCGCTTTTCTGGCCCCACCCGGAAGGAAGATCGACGGATTGCCGACCGGTGGGGGCCAGGCGATCCTGGCGTCGCTCCTGCTCGCGGTCCTCGTGGTGCTGCTGGCGCCCGCGCTCATCCCGCGGCTGCTGCGGCTGTGGTCGGCGCCGCTGGCGCGGCTGGGTGGACCGTGGCTCATCGCGCGGCGTTCGGCGCTGTGGCGCAGCGAGTCGTCGGCAAGTGCCATCGGCCTGCTGGCCCTGGCGATCTCCTTCACCGCGGCACTCACGACCAGTCTCGCCACGGGGCAGGCGGTGGTGGAGGCGGCGCGCCTGAACGTGGCGATCAACCAGGTGGACTCGCTGGTGCTGGCGGCGATCCTCGGGGCGATGGCGCTGCTGGGGGCCGTGGCCGTCGTCGGCATGTCCTCCCGGTCCCGGCAGTGTGAGTTCGCGGTGCTGCGCTGCGCCGGGAGCACGGTGCGCGGCGTGTGCCGGCAGGTGGTCGTCGAGGCGGCGCTGTACGTGGGGACGGCCCTGCTGATCTCGCTCGTGCCACTGGTGGTGACAACGGCCGGCGAGTCCCTTTTCTACGCCAGGGCGGGGATGCCGCTGGTAGTGCGCCCCGGCCTCGGGCCAGTGCTGCTGGTGGCCCTCCTGTCCTTCCTGGCCCTGGTCGCGGTGCTACTCGCTCCGATCCGGGGCGCCACCCGGACCCCGATCGGCACTGTCCTGGCGGCCGAGTGACGATGGGCCCGAGGTGGGAGGGGCAGCAGATCGCTAGGACTGAGTAGGTTGGCCGCTCGCGGCCCGCTGGCCGTGGTCGGGGTTCAGGTCTCGGGGCGTAGGGTACGGACGCAACGGGGAGGAGGGGCGCTGGTGTTCGGTGCAGAGCGTGGTTCGTCGTCGGCCATGAGGATGCGGATCGACTGGCGGACGTTGGGGGAGTGGGTGCGCCAGCCGGCGCCCGCGCAGGCCGGCCCCGGCATCCTGTCCACGCTGCTCCTCATCCTGTGCGCCACCTACCAGGGCGGCATGATTGGCAGCGCGGTGCTGACCGGCCGCGTCGGCGACGGCGGCCTGGTTGCAGGGATCGCCCCGACCAGAATCGGTTCTGCGATTCTCATTCTGGCGGCCATGGGGTCCACGGCGCTCCTTACTGCGCGACGCAGGTACCCGCTGGGGGTCTTCCTGATCGAGTGTGCCGTGTACGTGGTGGCCTCGGCGCTGGGGCTCAACAACTTCTTTCTCTTCCCGATGCTGGTGGCACTGGGGAGTGCGGTGAGCCGGCTCCCGCTGTGGCAGCACCTCGCGGTGATCGGCGCGGCCTGCCTCATGGCGACGGCCAGCGCGGTCCTGGTGGCCCCGCCCGGGGTCCTGATGGAGGAGTGGCTCAGCCAGGTGGTCGCGGTCTGCTGACGGTCATCGCGGCAATGATGGCGCGCAGCGTCGCGAACTGGCGAGCGGCGCAAGCCGGGGCCAAAGCCGAGCGGGAGCGCTTCCGGGCGCTTCGGGCCGAGCGCGACCTCGCGGTGAACCGGGCCGGTATCGCCGCCGAGCTGCACGACTCCGTGGGGCACGGCCTGACCACGATCATCGCCCTGTCCGAGGGGCTGGCCGGTGGCGCCGACCCGGAGATCGATGAGGCACTCGGCGGCATCAATGAGGTGGCGCGGGAGTGCCTGGAGCAGACGCGCCGGGCGGTGAGGGCCCTGGCCGACGGCCAGGGGGGAGGAGACGGAAGAGCCGAATCGGGACGGCGCCGGGTGCCGATCCTGGGATGAGATCAGGAGCGTCGTCGGCAGGGTGAGATCACTGGGCGTCACGGTCGTCTTCACTGAGACCGGGCAGCGGGCCGACGACGCCGGGCAGGCCGACCTGTGCTTCGCGCTCACCCGGGAGGCGCTTACCAACGCGGTGCGGCACGCGCCCGCGCTGTCGCAGGCGCAGGTGTCCTGGGACCACGGCGAGTCGGCGGTCACGGTGACGGTTCGCAATGACGGCGCCTCAGGCGGTAGGGGTGGGGAGGACGATGGCCGCCGTGGTGGACCCGTGGAGGGGACCGGCCTGCTGCGGTTGCGGGACCGGGTCGAGGCGGTGGGAGGCTCGCTGGACTGGGGGCCCGAGTCCGACGGCGGCTGGCGGGTGGCTGCGACGGTGCCGAGAACTCGCGGTGAGGGCTGAGGCGTGGGCGCGGAACCGGAGGGGTTGAGGCCGACGTCGGTCATGATCGTGGATGACCAGCGCTACGCGCGCCTAGGGCTGGCACTCATGGTCCGCAAGGCGCCGGACCTGCACGTGGTGGCGGAGGCCGGTGACGGGCAGGAGGCGCTGGAGATCCTGGAGGGGCTGAACCGCTCAACGGGGCTGCCCAACGTCGTGCTCATGGATGTGCGCATGCCGGGGATGGATGGGATCAGCGCAACCCGGGCGATGGCGCGGCGGTTCCCGACGGTGAAGGTTCTGGTGCTGACCACCCTACGACGAGGATGACTACGCCTTCGGGGCTCTGGAGGTGGGGGCCTCGGGGTTCCTGCTCAAGGATGTGCGCGCGGCGCAGCTGGCTCAAGCGGTGCGGGCGGTGGCTCAGGGCGATGCCGTACTCACGCCGCGCGTCACCAAGGAGCTCATCGCGCGTGGGGTCCCGCGGGCGCTGTTTGGGGCGCAGCGCGAGGGGCCGCGGGAGAGGTTCGGGGTGCTGACGCCCAGGGAGCTCGACGTGGTCCGGCTCATTGCGGAGGGCATGTCGAACGAGGAGATCGCCGAGCGGCTCGTGCTGCAGCCCGCCTCCGTGCGCCGC
>BNJS01003751.1_pt1 | contig 69529 bp, 115 predicted proteins | sample 8540461 | NCBI WGS metagenome assembly BNJS01 (sample SAMD00202454, study PRJDB9452) | human saliva metagenome | isolation source: human saliva | place: Japan
AATTACGTGGTTGCACCCGGAAGTTAAGGAAGCCGCGCCGCATCGACATTCGCGACGGCGCCAGCATTGCCGCGCCCCAGGCCGAAGTGCTGGAAAACCAGGCCGAACCGAAAGTCGCCTGATACCGCCCGGTCCCACCCGTACGGCCTGAATGTCACACCAGACAGGCTGACGGCCCCGTCTGCGCCATGACCGGCATGATCGTTCTGCTGCTGATTCGATCAAAAATGGGGGCACTACAGGCCGTTCGGGGTGGTGTCAGTCCAGTAGAGACGACGGCAGCCGGATCCCCGTGAAGGTCCGGCTGTTTGCGTCCGCCGCGTTTATGGACTCATTTGCCTCGGCACTGGACTCATTCTGCCCTCGGCACTCATTCGTCCCTCGCGCCTCGGTCCCGGCCGGCAGCCGGGGCGCCGCAGACAAGAGGCGCACTGCACAGACAGGGCAGGCGACCTCGCCCGGCAGAGCAACGCCGGGCCATTCCGGCATCAGGCGCCGTTGTTGATCAGCTCGGCACGCAGGCGGTCACGCGCGAAGTTCTTTTCGGCGTTGGTGAGCTTGGGCACGGCCCCAGATCGGCATAGATGTGGTGAATGAGCAGGCGGTCGAGCGCTGCATCGGCGTGCGGCGGCTGGTCGGATCGACCTCGGAGCACAGGCCAGCCTGCTCCTCGACGAACACCTTGACCGACTCGATGATCTGCTGGCGGCTTTCGTCGTCCAGCGGCGTGTGCTCGTTGCGCAGGCCCGGATAACCCGAGGCCGACGACGATGCCTGATAGCCCCCGGCAGCCGGCGTTGCGCCCACGGCGGTATTGACCAGCCCGCTGGCATAGGAGGCCGGCTGGCTGTATTCGTAATCGCCCCGCCGGCACGCCGCGGCATAGCGCATGACGGCGGAGAGATCGTACACCCCCAGGCGGGCCACATCGGTCGGCCCGGCTGGTGATTTCGAAGCTCTGGCGGTGCGAAACACCCAGCTCGGTATCCTCGACGCCGATGACGGCGATGCGCACGCCCTTTTTCTGGGCCATTTCGATACCGATGGCGAAGTCGCCATCGCCTGTAACCAGAGCAGCATCGGAAATTGCGCCGTTACTGGCCAGCTCGATCAGATCGGTGACGATGAGCGAATCGACGCCACGCTCGCCGGCCGGCGGCATTGACGATGCCGGAGCGAAAATGCACGTCGGGCAGCTCGGCAATGGCCCGCTGCTGCGGTGACAGGCCACTGGGCCATGACACCGTCGTACCAGTAGACGCGCAGCAGCTCGCGGGTGGTCAGGCTCAGTGCGGTGCGGGTCTTCCAGCAGCAGGTTGATCAGCGCCGCCGGATTCATCACTTCAAGGTGGTGTCTTTTGGTCGAGGCGCGCTCGCTGACGATTTCTGCCGACCGATGCAGCAGATAGCCAGCATCCACCATGACAACAAAACGATCCATGTCGAGAGATTCCATTAAGAAAGTATTAACCAGTGCGCCCCCGATGGGCAGCTGAGCGGGTTAGGCCGCACCGGCATCCGACCTGTTAAATGATTCAGTATAACCTGACGGTTCCTGACTCGATCGGGCACCCTGGCCAGGGACAACCTGTGGCTACCGCGGCGTTCTCGCAACGGGACGCCAGCGGCAACGCACTGGTCACTCCCTCCCGGCGCGGCGGACGTACCCCAGGAACCCCGCCCGCCGAGCAGGAGTGACCACGACTGTTGCATCATGAACACAGTCTGCTGGATGCTGGACCGCAACCCGCCCCTGCCATGCAGGCTCACCGGCAACGGGTCACTGTCATATCCAGTAGGGGAGAAAATGCCGCGTTGCCAACGGGGCAGGCTGATCCATGCCAAGCGGACACAGGGAAGTGAGTGGCAGGCAGGGCAGCTGGGATGGACAGGGGGTGTTTGGGGAGGTGTCGGCACGAAAGCGACAGATGGGGTGGGCTGGTCTGTCGTGAATCAGTGCCCACCGGCAACGCTCGTACAGAAAAGAGGAATACGATGACTATCGTGCGCAAAACTTTGGCTGACCTTCCCCCATCTCCTCGAGCGCGCGGCCGAACTGCGCGCCATGGCTGAGCGCCCGGACAGCGAGATCGATCTGGGCGAGGCCCCGAGCTGGATGCCAGGCTGGCGCAACGCCATTCCGGGGAAATTCTTCCGCCCGCTCAAGACACACGATCACCATCCGTGTCGACAAGGATGTGCTGCACTGGCTCAAGAGCGGTGGCAGTGGCTACTGAGCTGGCTCAACGCCATCCTGCGCGAGGCCATGGTCCGCGAGCAGAAGGACGGGACGGCGCGTCAGCCGAAAGCCGAGGGCGATATCTCGCCTGACGCTCCGCAGAGGCAGCTCTCCCTGCACCAGCCCAAACCCCGGTGCCGATGGGCCTCCCCGGTCCGGGTGGACCACTCGCTGCCCCGTGCCGGACGGCATCTGGCCCCCAGGATTGATGGGACATCGCTCGTGGTCACAGAGCCGGCCGAGCAAAAGCAGCCCATCAGTACAGAAGGAAGGTCCAGAACGGAATGGTCAGGCCGATCCAGACGATGGCATCGCAGAGCTGCTCGCGAGATTCCTTGCGTTCCAGCCTCCGGATTTCTTTTCAATAGCAAGAATCTCTGGTTCGCGTTACCGATTTGACGGCATGGCGGGGCTCTTTGAATCGCCGCCATGATCAGGAACCTCGGCACGGCCGACAATCGCTGGCGCTATCGAACGAGGTCCCTGCGTCACGCTCCTGGCGAATTTTTCCTGCTGGCTGAGCGGATGTAACTGCCAGAAAACTGGCGGAAGCGGTGAGATTCGAACTCACGGACCGTTGCCGGTCGGCGGATTTCAAGTCCGCTGGGTTAAACCACTCCCCACGCTTCCGGATGGTTTTGCCGGACCGGAGATGGCCCGCAAACCCTCGGGCCTCGAGGATGTCGGCCATGCGCGACGGGCCCGGCGATGGTGCACGGGGCGTACCCTGCAGGGCAGGGAAACGCCACTGGCGAAGCGGCCATTCTACCCGAAGCCGGCCTGATCGACACAGGCAGGCGCTATCATCACAACGTCCACGGGCTGATGCGCCATCTGCATCAGCGCCGCTCCCGTCCCGCGCTCCCCATGACAGAACCGACATCCGCCGCTTCTTCCTCCCCGCCCGCTCCTGGTCCGCTTCGGCGCCATGGGCGACCTGGTGCTGGTCCAGCCGATGATCCGGCTGCTGAGCGAGCGCTTCGGCGCCCCCGTGGACATTCTGTCGGCCGGCGGCTGGGTGCGTCCGCTCTACGAGGCCAGCCCTGGTGTGGGAGAGATCTTTCTGCTGAAGAAGCGCAAGCTGCCCTGGTGGCTGAGCGCCGAGAAACGCGCGCTGCTGGCAGGACTGCGTGCACGGGGGCCACGCCCGGTGTGGTACTGCGACTTCGATGAAAGCTGCTGCCCCTGCTGGCCCGCGCAGGTCTGGGTGATGACTGCGTGGTGCGCGCCCGGGCGGTGGGCATGCGTGATGGTGAGCATCTGGTGGATTTCCACCAGCGCGTGGCGCTACAGATGCCAGAAAGGTTTTGCTGGCGTGGACGGCATTCCGTTCCCCAAACCCGCACGGCGGGGTTGGACGTCCCAATCCGACTCCCGGCCCAACTCCCAGCCTAACTCCCAGCCCACCTCCCGGCCACCCGGCGAAACACGCCCGTGGCGCACATGGGGCTGGCTCAGCGCGGATGAGCACGTTTCCCAGGCCATGCAGGATCCCACCCTGCACATTTCTCCCGCCATGCAGGCCGAGGTGAAAGGCTGGCTGGGTAGCCACCAGTGGCTGGGCAAACCGCTGATTCTGGTGCAGGCGGGCAACCGGCGCACCATGCGCACGGGTGTCGCCGCCGGATGAGCACCAACACCAAGTGGTGGCCTGAGGAAAACTGGGCGGCGGTGATCCGCATGCTGGCCAAACGGCACCCCTGAGGCAGTAATTCTGCTGGTGGGGGCACCGCCCGAGGCAGACCTGAATGACGAGCTGCCGCAACGGGCCGGTGTGCCCAGTGCCTCAATGTGGCCACGGAGCTGCCCATTCCGCGTCTGCTGGCCCTGCAGGCACGCGCAGCCGGCATGGTCACGGTGGACACGGGGCCGGGTACATACGGCTGCGGCCGTGGGCCGCCCGCTGGTGGTGCTGTTCGGTGTGGCCGATCCGGTGGAAATCCGGCCACGTGGGGGCAGTACGCCCGTACATGTACTGCAGGCCTTCCGTGAGGGCCGGCCCGACATGACGGCCATCACGGTGGCGGAGGTGACGCAGGCGTGGATCGGCTGCGCTGCGCGCGGGAGCAAACGCTGCCTGATGACCTGACCGGCACGGTGGACCGGGTCCATGTGGTGCACGACCTCCATCTGGTTCTGGGGCGTGCAGGACAAGGCGGCAGGACCGAGAAAAGTCCCCAACGGCTTCAGGCGATTACAGCACAGTCATGCACGCCCCAGGAAAGGATTCTCCGGGCAGGGGCCAGCGCAGGACGAATGAGTCCATGACACGCCCCTACCCTTTCAGGGTCGAACGCCGGCCACGGCAGGCGCCCTCGGTGAAGTCCCGCAGCCAGTGCACGGCGATCTGTTTTCAGCATCCAGCAGGCGGTGGGCACGCAGTTCGTCCACCAGCCAGCCGAGCGTGACCCATTCGGTTTCGACGAACTCGCCCGCATCCAGCGAGCGTTCTGACCTCGAGGTCGCGCGCCAGGTAGATGTCCATCACCTCGTCGGCAAAGCCGATGGCGGGTGGATGCGGGTGAGATGCGCCCAGCTGTGCGCCCGGTAGCCGGTTTTCTCGATCAGCTCGCGACGGGCGGTGGTGAAGCTGTCTTCGCCCGGATTCTTCTTGCCGGCGGAATCTGATGTAGACGTTGCCGGGGCCGTAGCGGAACTGCCGCTCGATGAGCACCCTGCCCTCGCTGTCCAGCGGCACCATGGCGGCCGCCCCGCGCATGACGAACTCCCGGGTGTTGGTGCTGCCGTCGGGCATGCGGGCGGTGTCGCGCCGCACCTTCTAGAAAGCGTCCCCTGATAGACCAGCTCACGTTTCAGGGTGGTTTCCGGCCAGGCCCGGATGCGTACGGGCGACGGTGGGTCGATGTGATCGGGAATGCGTGCTGGTGACATCCAGCACCGGCTGGGTGATGAAAGGCGTGTTTTCTGGCTGGACATCGTGGTTTCCAGGGTTGTGCAAGGCATTCCTGCCAGATGATCGCCCTGGGAGCCGCTGAAAAAGTCTGCGAGCACCCTTTTGGACCATGAATCGGCACGCGCCAGAAGGCAGCCTGCCGGCAACTGCGCTATTTGACGTTACCTGTCGGGCGCGAAGCGGGATGCTCCGGCCCCTGCCGGCAGTAGAGTATGGACCGAAGTGGCACAGAATGTCTTTCCGTGACGCCCGAAAAAGTGCCGCAGGACAGTTCCAGTGGCGCTCGAACGCAGAAACGCCGGACAGACGGAAACGGTGTCCGGTCTGTCCGGCGTTACCAGGGACCCTCTGCAAAAGTCTGCGAGCGCTTTGAGCCCAGGATCGGATAGCCAGAAGGCGCCATTTGTCGGCAATAGCAGGCTATTGGCGACAAATGGCAACGCCGGATCGCCCGAGCATGAGGACCAAAGTGCCGCAGGACTTTGCAGAGGGTCCCCAGGATGAGAGGGAGTCGTTGCCCCGGTCAGCCCAGGATTCCAGGCGCTGCGCACGGCGGCGATGCACAGGGCCATCAGCGACCCGCATGATGCCCAGCAGCAGCGACGGCAGCGCCGTTGGCCATCATCAGGGCACGGGCCTGGCCATCGACAGGCAACGGCGCTTCGTCGGCCGGTTTGTCGAAGAACATGACCTTCACCACGCGGATGTAGTAGAAGGCACCGATCAGTGACATCATCACGGCATACACGGCCAGCCAGGTGTAGCCGGCGGCGACCACCGATTTTCAGCATCGGCCAGTTTGGCATAGAAGCCGATCAGCGGCGGAATGCCTGCCAGGGAGAACATCATGCGACCGCCATGATGAAGCGCCAGAACGGGGCTGCGACGGGCCAGGCCGGCAAAGTCGCTGACTCCTCGGCCCTCGAAGCCTTCACTGGCGATGAGCTGGATCATGCCGAAGGTGCCCAGGGTGGTGAGCACATAGCTGATCATGGCGTAGAACATGCCTGCGCCGAATGCCTGGTCGGAGGGCGGGAAAACCTTCACCCGCGTACACGCCTACCACACCCAGCAGCACGAAGCCGACCTGCGAGATGGTGGAATAGGCCAGCATGCGCTGAGGTTGCTCGGGGCCACGGCCACGATGTTGCCGATGGCCAGCGACAGCACGGCCAAAATGACCAGCATCTGCTGCCAGATGGGAGCCAGCTCGATGGTGGCCTCGCCCGGCAGGCGGAATAGCAGTGCAAAGGCGCCCAGCTTGGGACCGGCGGCCACCAGCAGCGTGGCTGCGGTGGGCGCGCCCTGGTACACGTCGGGTACCCACATGTGGAACGGTACGGCGCCCAGCTTGAAGGCCAGACTCGGCCACCAGGAAACACCACGCCGAAGGCCAGCACCTGCTGCGAGGCCATGCCGCCGTAGACGCGGTTGACGATATCGGCAATACCCAGCGAGCCGGTGGCACCATAGACCATCGACATGCCATAGAGCAGGAAGCCCGAGGCCAGCGCACCCAGCACGAAGTACTTCATGGCGGCTTCGGTGCCCTTCATCCAGTCGCGGCGAAGGCCGATGGCGGCATACAGCGACAGCGACATCAGTTCGAGGCCAAGGTAGAGCACCAGCAGGTTGCCGCCGGAGATCATCACCATCTGGCCCAGCAGCGAGAGAAGAGCGCCAGCACGCACAGGTCGCTCTGGCGGATGCTGTGTCCGGCCGCATAGCGCCGCGAGTAGATGATGATGCTGGCGGTGCAGATGATGCCGCGAGCTTGAGCAGGTACGCCATGCTCGTCGGCGATGACATGGTGCCGAAGGCGTACTGCTGGCCATGGCCATACTGCCAGAGCACGGCACCGAGCGGCAGCACCAGGGTGGCCAGGGCCAGGCGGTCGGCTGGCATCGGCCGGTCCGGCCCGTGACGCCCTCGAGTGACCAGGAAGACGCAGATGCCAAGCATCAGCAGGATTTCCGGCGCCAGTGCTGCCAGATTGAGATCATGCAGGGTCAGTGACACGGCCATCCCTCTTACTTGAGCTTGGTGTGGGAAAGGTGTTGCAGCAGGTTCTCGACCGAGACCTGGATGAGGTCGGTGAAGAACTCGGATACAGGCCCATGAAGAGCACGAAGGCAGCCACGAGCATCAGCAGCCAGAATTCGCGACGGTTGACGTCCCTCCATCTCCTCGACGTGTGGGTTGTCACGGCGCCGAAGACGACGCGCTGACATCCACGGCGAGTAGGCGGCACCCCAGATCAGGGCGGTGGCAGCCAGGGAAGCCGATCCAGAGTCGAACTGCACGGCGCCCAGGATGACGAGGAACTCACCGACGAAGCCGGAGGTGGCCGGCAGGCCGGCGTTGGCCATCGAGAACAGCAGGAACAGCGCAGCGAACTTCGGCATGCGGTTGATGACGCCGCCGTAGTCGGCGATTCTGCCGGCTGCTGCAGGCGGTCGTACATCACGCCGATGCGCAGGAACATGGCGTGGCCACGAAGCTCGTGCGAGATCATCTGACGGCCCCTGCATGCCGGTTTTCGTTGAACATGAAAAAGCCCGCGCGACGAAGCCCATGTGGGCTACGATCGACGAGTACGCCACCAGTTTTTCATGTCGGCTGCACCAGCGCGACCAGGACCGATATAGATGACGGCCACCGCGACATGGTGATCATCATCGGTGCCAGATAGTGGCTGGCATCGGGCGCGACATGCGCAGCGAGCAGCGCAGGAAGGCGTAGGCACCCAGCTTTCAGCATGATGGCGGCCAGCACTATCGAACCACCGGTCGGCGCTCGACGTGGGCATCGGGCAGCCAGGTGTGCACCGGCCACATCGGATCTTGACCGCAAAGGCCAGCATGAAGGCGAGGAAGATCAGCACCTGCTCGGTCATGCCCAGCGGCAGCTGGTGCCAGACCTGAATGTCGAAGCTGCCGGAGGCCAGATACAGGTAGATCATGGCCACCATGGTGAGGAGCGAGCCCAGCAGGGTGTAGAGAAAGAACTTGAAGGCGGCGTAGACGCGGTTCGGGCCGCCCCAGATCCCGATGATGATGTACATCGGGATGAGCGTGGCCTCGAAGAACACGTAGAAGAGCATCCCGTCGGCCGCGGCGAACACGCCGATCATCAGCCCGGAGAGGATCAGGAAGGCGCCCAGGTACTGGTGGGTACGGTCCTTGATGACCTCCCAGCCGGCCACCACCACCACGATGGTGATGAAGGCGGTGAGCAGCACCATCCATACCGCCAGACCGTCGATGCCCAGCGCGTAGTTGATGCCCAGGCTCTCGATCCAGGGTTTGCGTTCGACGAACCGCAGCGCCGCCGTCGTGGTGGTCGAAACCGGTGTAAGCGATGGTGACGGCAAAGCCCCGAGCACCGAGCCCAGCAGCGACAGCCAGCGCGCGAGATTGGCGCGTTGCTCATTACAGACCGCCAGCACGATGACGCCGCTGATGATCGGTACCCAGATGGCGGCACTCAGCCAGCCCATGCCCATTGTCTCTGTCATCTGTTCCATGATCGGTCTAGTGCACGCGGGCCAGGAAGGGAAGGAACCAGAACAGCAGGAAGGCCAGCCCGATGATCATGGCGATGGCGTAGTGATTGAGGAATCCTGTCTGCCCCTGACGCAGCACGCGGGAGGGCAACCCACCAGGCGGGCGCGCTGCTGACCATCAGGCCGTCGATCAGGCCCCTGGTCGGCACGCTTCCACAGCGCCCCCACGCGGCGGGCGCCGCCGCCAAAGAGCCCACTCGTTGAAACGGTCGAGATAGCACTTACGTCCAGCACGGTGTAGATGCCGCTGAAGGTCTTCTGCAGCCGGGCCGGGATGGCCGGATTGACCAGGTAGAAGTACCAGGCGGTGACAATGCCGGCGACCATCAGCCAGAACGGCAGCGAGGTGAAGCCGTGCAGGGCCATGGCCACCAGCCGTGCCAGTGGTGCGTACAGCGCCTCCATGGCCGGGTGTTTGTCGAACACCGTGATCACGCCCTCGAAGTAGCGGCCGCTGATGAAGGCATCGGCCGCGATGGCGCCGATGATGATCGACGGAATGGCCGGCAGTACCAGCGGCACCGTCACGACCCACGGGACCTCGTGCGGCACCGGGGCGTGGTCGGGTCGCATGGCGATGACCATGTGCATCGTGGCCATGCGCGTCGTGGCCGGTGATCGTGTCGACCGCATCTCCGGTGATCGTGATGGTGTCGACCTGGTCTCCGGTGATCGTGATCGTATCGGCCCCGTCTCCGTGATGGTGATCGTGTCGACAGTGACGCCGACGGCTGCCGCGCGCTGGCAACGACAGCATCGGCATGACCGTGCGCAGCGCCGTTCCCGGCCGCTCCGTGCCCTGCCCCGTGCGCCTCATGCGGCTGCGGCAAAGCGCGGCTTGCCATGGAAGACCAGGAAGTACATCCGGAACGGTAGAAGGCCGTGACGAACACGCCCGGAGAGCAGCGCCCAGTAGGCGATGCCGGCACCCGGCACGTTGGCATGGGCACCGCCTCGGCGATCGACCCTGGGTAGAAGCCGAGAAGAACGGTGTACCGACCAGTGCCAGCGAGCCGATCAGCGAGGTGTGAGCCAGGTGATGGGCATGTATTTTTGCGCAGCCCGCCCGGCGTGACGGATGTCCTGGTCGTGGTGCATGCCGATGATGACCGAACCGGCCCCGAGGAACAGCAGTGCCTTGAAGAAGGCGCGTCATCAGGTGGAACACGGCCACACTGTAGGCGGAGGCGCCCAGGGCCACCGTCATGTAGCCCAGCTGCGACTAGCGTGGAATACGCGACCACACGCTTGATGTCTCGTTCTGGATGATGCCCTATCAGGCCCATGAGGAAGTGCGGTGATGGCACCGATGATCATCACGAAGGACAGCGCCGTCTCGGACATCTCGTAGCAGCGGCGACATGCGGCTGACCATGAAGATGCCGGCCGTCACCATGGTGGCGGCGTGGATCAGCGCGGATGTGTCGGCCTTCGCATGGAGTCGGGCAGCCAGACGTGCAGCGGGAACTGCGCCGATTTGCCCATCGCACCCACGAACAGGCAGATGCAGGTGACGGTGATCAGCGATCACTGGGCGTCACCGATGAGGTTGATGGTGACACTGGGCCAGCTCGGGCGCTTCTGGAAGATCTCGGCGTAGTCGAGCGTGCCGGTCCAGGTGTAGATCAGGCCGATGCCCAGCACGAAGCCGAAGTCACCCACCCGGCTGACCATGAAGGCCTTCAGGTTGGCGTAGATGGCCGACGGTTTGGTGTACCAGAAGCCAATCAGCAGGCACGAGACCAGGACCCACCGCCTCCCCAGCCAGAAGAAGAGCTGCAGCAGGTTGTTGGACATCACCAGCATCAGCATCGAGAAGGTGAAGAGGCTGATGTAGAAAAGAAACGCTGGTAGCCGGGATCTTCTCCACATAGCCGATGATGTGTAGATGTGCACCATCAGCGACACGAAGGTGACCACCACCATCATCATCGCCGTGAGCTGGTCGATCTGGAAGCCCACTCATGCGCAGCTCGCCGATGACGGCCCAGGTGTAGAGCGGCCCGTTGAAGGTGTTGCCCTGCCAGACATCGTTCGCATGACCCACAGCGAGGCCAGCAGCGACACCAGCACGCCCAGGATGGCGACACGGTGGGTGTTGGTGCGGCCGAGTGCCTTGCCGGCAAACCCTGCCAGCATCGATCCGACCAGCGGTGCAAAAGGCACCAGCAGATAAGCTGTTTTCATCGGCCCAGCCCCTCAGATGGTCGAGATCCTCGACGGACACGGAATGGAACCGACGGAACAGCACGACCAGCAGCGCCAGACCGATGGCGGACCCGGCCGCCGCAACCGTCAGGATGAAGAACACGAAGATCTGGCCGGCCAGATCACCCATGTAGTGCGAGAAGGCCACGAAGTTCGCGTTGACGGCGAGCAGCATCAGCTCGATCGACATCAGCACGACGATCAGGTTGCGGCGGTTGAGGAAGATGCCGACCACGCCGATCGAAAAGAGGATGGCCCCGAGTGTCAGGTAGCTGGGCCAGGCCCAGTTGCAGTAAAGCGGTCATCGTTGCGTCCCTCTCACGATTTTTGTGACCCGCAGCCGGGGCCGGGCCGGAGGGAGGCGTGCTGGCGGTACCGGCCGGTGCGGGACCGGCAGCCGGGTCACAGCAGGCGCAGCCGGCGCCGGCGCGTTGCCCGCAGGTGCAGCAGCGGCGGAGGTCGGCTTGCCGTCGGCCGGTGCTGCCCCTGCCCCGCCGCGTCCCCCTCATCGGCCGCGCGGTTGCGGCGGCTCGGGCTTCACGGCCGGCATGCTGACCAGGCGCACCCGGTCGGCGGCACGCACGCGCACCTGCTGGCCGGGGTTCTGCGACTTAGCTGTCCTTGCGCCGGCGGATGGTCAGCGAGATGGCGGCCACCATGGCCACCAGCAGCACCATGCCGGCGATCTCGAGCGGATAGATGTAGCCGGTGTAGAGCAGCTCGCCCAGGGCCTTCGCGTTGTCGTAGTCGGCCGGCAGCGGCGGCGCATCGGTCTCCAGCGCACCGCCGAAATGGGCCCACAGCACGAGCGCCAGTTCGACCACGATGATGGCGGCCACGAACAGCGCCACCGGCAGCGAGCGCCAGAAGCCGGCACGCAGCCCTGTCGAGGTCGATGTCGAGCATCATCACCACGAAGAGGAACAGCACCATCACGGCGCCCACGTACACCAGCACCAGCACGATGCCGAGGAACTCGGCCTTCATCAGCAGCCAGATGGCCGCCGGAGGACGAAAGGTGAGCACCAGCGCCAGCGCCGCTGCACCGGGTTGCGGGCCGTGATCACGCGAGTGGCGGCACCGACCGTCACCAGCGAAAAAGACGAAAAACAAGACTGTTGTGACATCCATGTTGCCGACCGTCCTTGCTCAGCGATAGCATCGGCTTCACGGGCCGCTGCGATCTCGGCCTCGTAGCGATCGCCCACGGCCAGCAGCATGTCCTTGGTGAAGTACAGGTCGCCGCGTTTCTCGCCGTGATATTCGAAGATATGCGTCTCGACGATCGAATCGACCGGACAGGACTCGCTCGCAGAGGCCACAGAAGATGCACTTGGTGAGGTCGATGTCGTACCGGGTGGTGCGACGCTGGCCATCGGCGCGCACTGCCGATTCGATGGTGATGGCCATGGCCGGGCAGACGGCCTCGCACGGCTTGCAGGCGATGCAGCGCTCTTCACCGTTGGGGTAGCGAGCGCTGCGCGTGCAGAGCCACGGAAACGCGGCGACAGCGGCGTCTTCTCCTCGGGGTACTGCACAGTGATCTTGCGGGCGAACATGTAACGCCCGGTCAGCTTCATGCCCCTTGAGCAGCTCAAGCGGCGGGAAACTCGAAAAGCAAACTTGATCGCTCGCATCGTTCAGCTCTTCCAGATGTTGAAGGGCGTCTGCATCCAGACGGCAAGTCACCAGCAGCCAGACCAGCGTGACCGGAATGAACACCTTCCAGCCCAGACGCATAGATCTGGTCGTAGCGGTAGCGCGGGAAGCTGGCACGGAACCAGATGAACAGACTGACCAGGAAGAAGGTCTTGATGAACAGCCAGAACCAGTCCCACAGCCACTGCGGCCCGATGTCCAGACCCAGCGTGAAGAACGGCTGCCAGCCGCCGAAGAACATGATGGCGGCAATGGCCGACACCAGGATCATGTTGGCGTACTCGGCCAGGAAGAACACCGCAAAAGCTCATGCCCGCGTGTCGACCATGTGACCGGCCACGATCTCGGACTCGCCTTCCACCACGTCGAACGGGTGACGGTTGTTCCCGGCCACGCCCGAGATGAAGTACGACCAGCGCCGGCAGCAGCGGCAGCCAGTTCCAGGACAGCACGTTGATGCCCATGCCGGCAAAGAAGCCCCGCCCCTGTGCCTCGACGATGCGCGAGATGTTCATGCTGCCGGACACCATCAGCACCATCACCAGACAGTGAAGCTGATGGCCAGCCTGTAGGACACCATCTGCGCGGCGATACCGCAGGGCGCCCAGAAAGGCGTACTTCGGTTGGAGGCCCCAGCCCGCCAGGATGACGCCATAGACCTCCAGCGAGGTCAGCGCCAGCAGCAGCAGCACGCCGGCATTGACGTTGGCCAGCGCCCGGTCGGGACCGAACGGGATGACCGACCAGGCGGCCAGCGCCGGCATGATGGCCAGCACTCGGCGCTACGAAGAAGAGCCCCTGCTGACCTGCGGGCGCAGGATCTCCTTGTCATGAGCTTCAGGGCATCGGCGATGGGCTGCAGCAGACCGAACGGACCGGTCCGGTTGGGGCCGATGCGCACGCATGTAGCCGATCATCTTGCGCTCCCAGAGCGTCAGATAGCCACGCAGATCATCAGCGGGGCAACCAGCACGATGATCTTGATGAGGTTCCAGACCACGGCCAGACGGGGCCCAGCCATTCGTGGCCGGTCTGGGTGATCACGTCGACGAAATTCACTTGGCGGCCTCCAGCGTGATCGGTCCAAACATGTCGGGCAGCGTGGCAACCGCTGCCAGGGCAGCCGGCACCCAGGCGGCGTCGGCAGCCATGCGGTCGTCACGGGCCAGCGGCAGCACGGCAGAGCCCTCCTGCTGGCAGACGCGCACCCTGTCGACCCCTTCCAGTCCCAGCCGGGCGATGGTGTCGCTACGCAGGCGGACCGCCACGTTGCCGCGCGTCGGCCGTTTTCGCAGGGCGGTGCCCCGGCGTACCAGCGCATCGACCGCGTAGATGGGCACGCTGGCCACACGCTGCAGCACCCCGACCACGGATGCGCCCGCCAGACCGGCAGCTGCTCGTTGACCTGGTTGTTCAGCAGGCGTCTGGAAGTGACGGCCGTCGGAATGGCCTGCCGTGATGGCTTCCTTGCGCACCAGGTTGCGGCGCAACCCGGCACCCGGCCGGTTCGACGAGGTGGTTGCCGCTTTGGCCGGCGCAGCCTGCAGCGTCAGGGCGACGGCGTCGGATGGCGCACGCTGGCGCACCTGCTCGACGTTCTCGAGTCAGGCCCGGAATGCCGAGCAGCGAGCCCGGCACCCGCATCACCTTCCAGCCCGACGGGCCTGGCTGGCGGGACGCACGGCGCCGTTGAAGCCTGCAGCCGGTCCCTCGCAGTTGATGAAGGAACCCCGGTTTCGGTGAACGGTGCGATGGGCAGCAGGCAGTCGGCCACGCCATCGGGTCGGGCGAGGCATAGGCAGTGGTGGCGATCACCGTGGCCGCTGCCTGGCCCAGGGCCTTGCGGGCAGCCACCGGGTCGGCCAGATCGAACGACGGCCCGATGCCATGCAGCAGATGAGGCCTGCGCGGCTGCGCGATCATCTGCACCGCGTTGAGCCCCGCGACTGCCCACCACCGGCAGGGCCGGGCCAGATAGCCACCGACCGAGTTGGCAGCCTCGCCGATCACCCCGAGCGGGCACCGGTCAGATGGGCGATGGCCTGCACCACCTGCGAGATGGCACCATACTGCGGATGCTGCACCGCCGTGTTGCCCAGCCAGATGACCCGGCTCCCGCGCCCTCGAGCAGCGCGGCCGCCAGCGCGGGCCTCGGCCGAAGGTTCGACCTCGTGGTACATGGCAGGTGCCGGCTGCTGGAGCTAGCCGGCACAGGCCAGCAGCACCTCGATCAGGTGATCGACCCAGCGATGGGGGCCAGCGCCTGCTGCACGGACACCGGCATCAGCCAGTCTCGACCGTGGCGTGCATCGACAGCACGCGGGTGCCGTTCTTCGCGGCGCTGACGGACGCGGGCCGACGGCAGCGGATGATCCTTGCAGGAACGAACCGATGATGAAGAGCGCATCAGGCTGCCGACCTCGTCGATGGCGTGTCCGATCCAGGGCACGCCCGTGCGTTCGCATCCATCGAAAGAGTCGCTCTGGCGCGGGCGGAAGTCGATGTTCTCGCTGCCCAGGCCACGCATCAGCGCGCCACCCAGATGCAGCTCTTCCAGCGTGGACGACGGCGAGGCCAGCATGCGATGCTTTCCGGGCCGTGCTTCGTGCGATGTCCGGACAGCGCGTGCGTGATGTAGTCGAGTGCGACTTGCGGACGCCTCGCGCCACTCGTTGTCCTGCTTTGGATCATCGGCACCAGCAGGCGGTCGGGGGCCTCGAGCCCCTCGTACGAGAAGCGGTCACGGTCGGAGATCCAGCACTCGTTGACGGCGTCGTGCTCGGCAGCACGCGCTGACGCGATCCCGCTCTGACCTGCACGACGATCAACGAACCCAGTGAATCGTGCGGGGCCACCGAGCGGCGGCGGGTCAGCTCCGGAGTGCAGGGCCGAGTACGGAACGGCATGCGGTCAGCGCGCCCACCGGACAGGATGTCGATGACGTTGCCCGACAGTTCGGAGTCGACCGATCTGGCCCAGGAGGTGAGGATCTGGGAATGCTCACCACGACCGGCCATGCCCAGCTCCATGATGCCGCCCACTTCCCGCGAAGCGCACGCAGCGGGTACAGTGGATGCAGCGCGACATCTCCTCGGCCGAGATCAGAGCCCCAGGTGCTTGTGAAACACCACCCGCTCTCTTCGCGGGTAATTGGACATGGAGGACCGTAGCCCACCGCCAGGTCCCGCAGCTGGCATTCGCCGCCCTGGTCGACGAGATCGGACAGTCCAGCGGGTGGTTGATCAGCAGAACTCCATCCCCGCCTTCTGGGCGTCGACGGCCTTCTTGGAATGCGTGCACCTGCACGCCGGCGGTGACCGGCGTGGCACAGGCCGGCAGGGCCGGGCGCCTTCTCGACCTCCACCAGACACATGCGGCAGCTGGCGGCGATGGAGAGTTTCTTGTGATAGCAGAAATGAGGCACGTAGACGCCCGCCGCGTTGGCGGCGTGCATCACCATGCTGCCTTCGGCGACGACTGACCCTGCCCATCGATTTCGACTTCGATCATAACTGTCCCATCAGATTCACTCAGGAAGTCGGCACAAGACAGGTCTTGTGTTCGACGATGATGAAACGAATTCATCACGGTGCTTTGATGAAACCGCACCGGCGGCCGGCGGCGGCATCGCCCAGTGCGCAGATGGTGCGCCCCGGATGTTGCCGGCCACGCGGTCGAGCTCGATGTCCTCCGGACGGCCCTGGCCGTGCTCGAGGCGGTGCACCAGGCGATACAGCCAGGCCGTACCCTCGCGGCACGGTGTGCACTGGCCACAGCTCTCGTGCGCGTAGAAGTACGACAGTCGCTCGAGGCTGCGCACCGGGCAGCGGGGTCTCCGTCGCATGACGATGACGGCCCCCGAACCTGCTGCATGAGCCAGCCTTGGCGATGGCGTCGTAGTCCATGCGGTGAGGTCCATCATCATGTGGCTGGGATGACCGCGCCGACGAACCGCCCGGATGAGCATCTGCTTGCGGCTAGCGCAGCGCCACCGGCCAGCTCCAGCAGTTTTGGCAGCAAAGGGCGTGCCCAGCGGAATCTCGTAGTTGCCGGGACGCTCTGACATCGCCGCCGATGGAGAAGATCTTAGTGCCGCCGTTGCTGGGCTTGCTGCCGCGGGAGGAAGGCCTGCCCCGCGTTGGATGATCCAGGGCACGGCCGAAGGTCCGGTGTTGTTGATGGTGGTGGGCTTGCCGTACAGGTCTGTAGCTGGCCGGGAACGGCGGCTTGAAACGCGCGGCTGGGCCTTCGCCTCCAGCGATTCGAGCAGGGCCGTTTCTTCACCGCAGATGTAGGCGCCGAAACCGTGGTGAGCATTGAGGTTGAACGAGAAGTCCGTACCCAGGATGCGCTCGCCCCATGTAGCCCGCCGCCCTCGCCTGCGCCAGGGCTCTCCGAAGCGCTCGTAGACGCGGGAAGATCTCGCCGTGGATGTAGTTGTAGCCCGCCGAGATGCCCACGATAGGCGGCGATGGTCATGCCCCTCGATGACGATGTGCGGGTTGTAGCGCAGGATGTCGCGATCCTGAACGTGCCGCCCGCCTTTCGTCGGAGTTGCAGACCAGATACTTGGCCCGGGAACTGGCGCGGCATGAAGCTCCACTTGAGCCCCGTGGGAAAGCCTGCCCCACCCCGCCCGCGCAGGCCGGAAGCCTTGACCTCGGCGATGACCTCCTCGGGGGTCATGCGGGCGGCTTGCCATCGGCAGCAGGATGCGTGCCTGAGCGCCTGATAACCGCCGCGGGCCTCGTATTTCGGGATGCTCCAGTCGTCGGCGGACGTGAGACCTGCGAAGATCTGGGGATTGATGTGACGGCCGTGGAAGCAGGTTTCCTGCACGCGGGCGTCGATCTGATTGCGATCCATGTCAGTGACGCTCCCGGACTTTCAGTTCCTCGATCAGCGCGTCGAGCTTCGCGTTGTCCATGAAGCTCTCGGACCCGCTTGTCGTTGATCAGGCAGATCGGCGCATCGGCACACGAACCGAGGCACTCGGTTTCGATGAGCGTGAAGCGGCCGTCGGGGGTGGTTTCGCCGTAGTCGATGCCCAGCCGCTTGAGGTACTCACTGGGCCTTGTCCCCTCGCTGCAGCGCACACGGCAGACAGGTGCAGACACCGATCTTCCAGAGTGCCCATTCCTTCGTGTTGTACATGTTGTAGAAGGTGGCCACCTCGTACACCGCGATGGGCGGCATGGACAGGTAGCTGGCCACGTCCTCGATGACCTGCGGTGAGATCCAGCCCACCTCGTCCTGGGCGATGGTCAGCGAGGCCATCACGGCCGACTGCTTTTGGTCGGACGGATGCTTGGCGATTTCGCGGTCGATGAGCCGGTAGGCTTCGTCCGACAGCAGACGTTTGACTCGGCACGGCCTGGGTTGCAGATGTCATCGGTCGATTTCTCCGAAAACGACGTCCTGGGTACCGATGAGGGTCACCACGTCGGCCAGCATGTGGCCGCAGGGCCATCTCGTCGAGCGCCTGCAGGTGCACGTAACCGGGCGGACGGATCTTCATGCGGTAGGGTTTGCTGGCTGCCGTCGGACACCAGATAGATGCCGAACTCGCCCTTGGGATGCTCCACCGCCGCATAGACTTCGGACTCGGGCACGTGCATGCGCCTCGGTGAAAGTGCCGAAATGGTGGATCAGCTCTTCCATGTTGGACTTCACTGGCCACACGGCTGGGCAGCCACCTTGTACGTCGTTGACCATGATGGGGCCCGGGTTCTTGCGCAGCCAGGCACACACTGCTGGATGATCCGGTTGCTCTGGCGCATCTCGGCCATGCGCACCAGGTAGCGGTCGTAGGAATCGCCGTTGACACCGACCGGAATGTCGAAATCCACCTTGTCGTAGACGGCGTAGGGCTGATGCTTGCGCAGATCCCAGACCACACCGGAACTGCGCAGCATCGGACCGGTCAGGCCGATGGCCTGGCGCGCTCGGGATCGACCACGCCAATGCCCACCAGACGCTGCTCCAGATCCGGTTGTCGGTGAGCGTTTCGTACTCGTCCACGCAGGACGGGAAGACGTTGGTGAACGACTCGATGAAGTCGAGCAGTGAACCCTCGCGGTCGAGGTTGAGCGCCCGCGCCTTGCTTTCGGACAGCCCCCTTCGTTGCCTTGTAGCGCGGCATGGTGCCGGGCAGGTCGCCATCGAGGCCGCCGGGACGATAGTAGGCCGCGTGCATCCGGGCGCCGGACACGGCCTCGTAACAGTCGAACAGCGCCTCGCGCTCGCGGAAGGCATAGAGCATGACGGCAGCCGTGGCGCCCACGTCGAGCCCGTGCGCGCCGATCCACATCAGGTGGTTCAGCAGGCGGGTGATCTCGTCCGAACATCACGCGGATGTACTGCGCGCGGATGGGCACCTCGATGCCAGCACATCTTCTCGACGGCCAGCACATAGGCGTGCTCGTTGCACATCATCGACACGTAGTCGAGACGGTCCATGTAAGGCAGCGTCTGCAGGTAGGTGCGGGTTTCGGCCAGCTTCTCGGTGGCCCGGTGCAGCAGCCCGATGTGCGGGTCGGCACGCTGCACGACCTCGCCGTCCATTTTCGAGCACCAGGCGCAGCACGCCGTGGGCAGCCGGGTGCTGCGGCCCCGAAGTTCAGGTGTGTTCTTGATTTTCGGCCATATTCGTCTCACTGCTCGTTGCGCTCGATACCGTCTGCGTAATGGGCTTCCGCGGACGATGGCGGCACGTTCTCGCGCGGTTCGATGGTGACGGGCTGGTGACGACACGCCGCTGCGCTCGTCGTAGCGCATCTCGAGTATAGCCGGAGATGGGGAAGTCCTTGCGGAACGGATGGCCGATGAGCCATAGTCCGTCAGAATGCGGCGCAGGTCAGGGGTGGCCGGAGAAGACGATGCCGCATAGGAGTCGGAACGCTCGCGCTCGAACCAGCGTTGGCACAGGCCCGGAGATCGGTGACAGACTCGATGAGCGGGCCTCGTCATCCGACAGCAGAGCGAGCGCAGCGCATGTGCATGTTGTGCTGGATGCTGAGCAGCTGCATCACCACTGCGAAGCGCGGGGCATCCCACTCGGTGTTGCCGTAGGTGGAGTAGTCGATGCCGCAGAGGTCGATCTGGACGTCGAAGCCGGACGGTCACGCAGACGCTCCAGACGATGGTGGCAGTCGGCACTGATCTCGACCGTGACCCGACCAAGGGCGGTGGACAGCCCCGAGATGCGTCTCGCCGAGGACATCGTGCAGGGCGGAAACCAGGTATCGTTGTTCATTGGCGCGCGATGCTGTTGGTTTCGCGGATCTTGCGCTGCAGCTGGATGATGCCGTAGATCAGCGCCTCGGCCGTGGGCGGACAGCCCGGCACGTAGATGTCGACCGGCACGATGCGGTCGCAGCCGCACGACGGAGACACGAGTAGTGGTAGTAGCCGCCACCGTTGGCACGAGGAGCCCGCTGGAGATGACCCAGCGCGGCTCGGACATCTGGTCGTACACCCTGCGCAGGCCGGTGCCATCTTGTTGGTGAGCGTGCCGGCCACGATCATCACGTCGGAGTGACGCGGACTGGGACGGAAGATCACGCCGAAACTGGTCGAGATCGCTAGCGGGCGAGACCGGCGTGCATCATTTCGATTGCACAGCAGGCCAGACCGAAGGTCATCGACCACAGTGAACCGGTACGGGTCCAGTTGATCAGCTTGTCCAGGGTTCGTGGTCACGGAACCCTTCGTTCAGTACGCCTTCGATACTCAAGCGCGCTGCTCCTGGCGGAAACGGGCGGTTGGTTGGGCGGCTGGAAGACCGGGTACGGCAGATGGCGGGGTCAGACACGGCGGCTGACGGCAGGGACGACGGCATAGCCATCTCCCCAGTCGAGCGCTTTCTTGCCCCATTCGTACACGAAGCCGACGACCGAAATTCCCAGGAAGATCATCATCGACACGAAGCTGATGAAACTCGATGGTGCCCAGGAAACCGCCCACGGGAACAGGAAGGCGATTCGAGGTCGAAGAGGAAGAGAATGGCCACGAGGTAGTAACGGATGTCTACCTGCATCCGGGCGTCGCCGAAGGCCTCGAAAGCCGCATTCGTGAGCGGAGAGTTTTTCAGGGTCAGGCCGGTGCGGGCCCAGGAGCTGTCCGATGACCATGGGGCCAACGCCGACCACTGGAACCAACGAAGAGGAACAGAAGGACAGGCAGGTAGTTGTTCAAATCCACGTCGTAGCCCTCTCGATCCGATAAGTTGGCGTGCTCTCGAAAACGAACCGGCGAGGTTCTGCTGAACATCTGCCGGGTATCAGAATAAGTGATGAGATGCCGACGGCGAGACTCGAACTCACAGCCTGCCACTACCCCCTCAAGATAGCGTGTCTACCAATTTCACCACGTCGGCAATCGGGCCATTGTACTTTCGTTTTGTGATCGGAAGCCATTGACCTGACCAGATGTCTCATGATGCTCTTTGTTGTTGGCCGCCCGCCTTGATCCAAATCAGACTACTGGCCCAGCGACGCGTTGTGCAACTACATTGTAATCTATATTTGGCACCCGACGATCGGGTGCCTTGCAGGGTCAATTACTTGCCGTTTGACGACTTTCCTGCCATCGGCACTGCCGCCGGTCTCGCCACCGGTCTTGCCGGCCGGCGCTGCCCCAGCTGCGGGCGAGGAGGCATCCGCAGGGGCAGCGGATGCACTGCCGGCCGGCGCATCGGGCACGGCGTCGTCCGGTTGCGCCGGTGCCTGGGAAGCCGCCCCCCCCGACTGGCCGGGCGCCTGGGGCAGCAGTTATCAGGTTGGGCCGGTGCACCTGCCGGTGATTCAGCGCCGCCGGAACCGACGGACGCCGGTGCGGCACCTCGACACCTTCCGTGACGCTGCTGCCCTGCACCGCTGCGTAGCCATGGTCACCCGGGTGGGCGATGAAGGCGAGCGCCGTGGTGCTGAGGAAGAAGACGGTGGCAAAGACGCTGGTCATGCGCGACAGGAAGTTGGCCGACCCGCTGGCACCGAACAGGCTGCCCGAGGAACCGGAGCCGAAGGCGGCTCATGTCGGCACCCTTGCCGTGCTGCAGCAGCACCAGCAGGATCACGCCGGCCGCCGAAATGATCAGCAGCACCAGAGAAATGGTGTGAAAGAGATTTCCCATCGGGTCGATCAGGGCTCCGAGACTGGCCACGGCACCCTTTGGCGATGCCGATGAGATTCGTTGGCTAACCAGCGAGGCGCCGCCGACCAGACCACCGTCCACGTCGGGCTGGGCGAACAGCTCGCCGGCATTGGCGCCTCGACGGAACCGCCGCAGAGAATGCGTGCTTCTGGGCCTGGGCGTAACCGCTGGAGGCGAGACGGTCACGCAGGAACCGGTGCACCTCCTGCGCCTGTTCGGGCGTGGCGGTCAGGGCCGGTACCGATGGCCCAGACCGGCCTCGTAGGCCAGCACGAAGGCCGACGCAGGCTGGCTGCCCAGCACGGGCAGCACGGCGTCGAGCTGGCGGGCCAGCACGACTTCGGTGTCGCCGGTCTTGCGCTCTTCGAGCGTCTCGCCGATGCACACCACCGATCAGGCCGGCCTCGAGGCGACCTGGGTTTTCTTCGCGACCGTCTCGTCGGTCTCGCCGTACGAGGAGCGGCGCTCGGAGTGGCCGACCAGCATCCACTCTGACGCCCAGGTCGGTCAGCATGCCGGAGAGACTCGCCGGTATAGGCGCTCATCCTGCTCAGTGGACAGGGTTCTGCGCACCATAGGTGATGGCCGAGCCGGCCACCAGTTTGGACGCCCTGGCCCAGATACGGTGCCGGCGGGCACACGGCCACGTCGATGGCATCGAAGCCGGAAGCCAGACCGGCCTTCAGCTCGGTCAGCAGCGTTTCGTTCCTGGCCAGACGGCCGTTCATTTTCCAGTTGCCCATCACCAGCGGGCGACGTTTGCCGTTGGCGGTTGTTGTATCTGGCATGATTGTTACCTTCCAAAGAGGGGATGGGCCGCCCGCGGGATGCCGGCCGCACCAAACGGCCTGCAGGCACCGGAAACCGGATGCCCCCGCAGCACCGGGCCGCAGCAGCTGCCGCGAGCGCACCCGCAGCCCGGGTGAGGCGGGGATACTCCCATCATTCTATCGCCCGTGAAAAAGCAGGGTCAAACCAAAGCCCTGCCCCGGACGGCAGCACGCGACACCGGACGGGATAGCGCCTCTCACAAGGCGCGGCTTCAGGAAAAAACGGCGTCATCATCCCCGCCGGCGTGCTCCGTCCTGCACGGGGCCGGTTTCAGGACGGTGCGCCCTCGCTTCTTCTGCCGGCGCCTCAGGTAGCGCAGCAGCTGCGTGACATGGCCCGAGACGCCATAGCACATGAAGAACAGGAACAGGATGCCGGGCGGATCGGACGACACCAGCACGATCACCAGCATCAGGATGATCAGCACCACGAAGGGCACGCTGCGGCGCAGGTTGAAGTCGCTGAAGGAGTAGAACGGCGAGTTCGACACCATGGTCGAGGCCGGCATAGACCGTCGTCGATCCAGGCCAGCCAGCCCAGCTCGGCACCGGTGGCCGCGATCCAGCGCGAAGCATGCCAGTCGGTAGCCAGCCAGACCAGGCCCGCCACCAGCGCCGCCGCCGCCGGGCTGGGCAGCCCCTGGAAGTAGCGCTTGTCGACCACCTGGATGTTGGTGTTGAAGCGTGCCAGCCGCAGGGCTGCTCCGGCCACATAGATGAAGGCGGCCAGCCAGCCCCACTTGCCCAGCCGGTGAGTGCCCACGGTAGATATCGATAGCCGGCGCGGCCGAAGGAGATCATGTCGGCCAGCGAGTCGTACTGCTCGCCGAACACGCTCTGGCTGTTGGTGAGGCGTGCCACCCGGCCATCGAGGCTGTCGAAGAACATGGCCAGGAAGATGGCGATGGCCGCCCACTGGAACTCGCCGTTCATGGCCATCACGATGGCATAGAAACCGGCAAACAGGTTGGCCGTGGTGAAGGCGTTGGGCAGCAGGTAGACTGCGCCGAAAGCCGCACGGCCGCCTCGTGGCGGCTCGACGGGATCGACCTGCTCGATGCGGTCGAGCATGGCATCGACCAGGCCATCGGAACGGGCACCTGCTGCGCCCCTCGCCCCGCCTGCCCGTGCCGGCGCAGACGGAAACGCTCGACGCCTGGGGGCGCGCCCGGAGGCGGGAAGAACGGCCATCATCACTGTTCGTAGGGGCCGCTCGCGCAGCCATTTGGTCATCGATCCACTTGTCGCCGCGGATCACGGGCGATGCCGGCATGCAGGCAGCAGTAGTCCAGCCTCGTCAGGCGACATTCATGTATTCGAAGTACACGACCGAACCCTTGTGGGGCTTGGCTGAAAAACCGATGTCCGGGAAGGCTCTCGCCCCTTCGGGCACGTCATTGAGATACATCACCAGGGGTGCCGATGCGCTGCCCGCCGATCTGGGTGAGCTTTGCCGTGCCGGCATCCCGCGGCTCGAAGAAGTCCTGGTGCGCCTTGTACTCGCCGCCCGGACCGTAGTGCAGGATCTGCAGCGGCTCGCCCCTGTTGACCGGGATGCCCACCAGTGCCTCGATGCGGGCCTCGATGCGGCGCACGAGGTCGTTCTCGCCGCGCTCGAAGTGACTGCCCTCGCTCTTGCGCACGCTGCTCTGGTAGCTGCCGCCGCTTTCGCGGTCGACCACCTGCGAGGCGCGCATCTTGCCACGCGAGAGACGGATGATCTCGTCGCACTCCTCATCCGACAGGAAGTTGCGGATGATGGCGATGTTCGGGCCGGTCATCACGGCTTCCAGCTCGACCTCGCGGTCGGCCACGGTGAAGCGCGGCAGCAGCGAGCACAGCCGGATGGGCGAGGTCGTGATAGCGCGTGCCACCGGCCCGGGCCAGTGCCACTCTGCGTCTGCTCTCGGGCATGCCCTGCAGGCGCGAGCCGATGCCCCGATGATGCTGACCGCATGACGGGCAAACACCGGGTCGAAGGCATTGTCGACCATGATCTTCACCATGTCGTCGGGCGCGCAGCCGCGCAGCACGTTGGTGGTGATCCAGTCCTGCCAGCTGTCGGGCAGATGTACGTGTCCATGGGCGGACGCCGCCGTGGCGTCCTGGCCAGGTCCGGTTTTGGGAAAGGTGGTTTTTTCGCTCATGGTCCCGATTAGAGCGCTGCCGGGGCGCCGATGCAAGCCACAGACGCCGGGCGGCGACGCTGGCTGCAGGGGGCATGCACCGGACGGACTGCGGCCAGACGGGTATTTCACCGCCGCCCGGACGAAGCCATCCGGTGGCGACTGCTTCGTCCGGTACGGTCTGTGCTGCCCGCACCGGACGGACACAGCAGGCTGTCTCCAGCACGGCCCCGGTTCTTCGGCCATGAGGGGGCGCCGTCCCGCGTGTGGGAAGGCAGCCCCCGGCACGGGCTCAGTTCTTCGACTTGTCGACCAGCTTGTTGGCCTTGATCCAGGGCATCATGGCGCGCAGCTTCTCGCCCACCACCTCGATCGGGTGCTCGGCGTTCAGGCGGCGGCGCGATTCCAGCACCGGCGAGCCGGCACGGGTTTCGAGGATGAAGGACTTGGCGTATTCGCCGGTCTGGATGTCCTTCAGCACGCGGGCCATCTCGGCCTTGGTCTCGGCGGTGACGACGCGCGGGCCGGTGACGTACCGCCATACTCGGCGTTGTTCGAGATGGAGTAGTTCATGTTGGCGATGCCGCCTTCGTAGATCAGGTCCACGATCAGCTTCATCTCGTGCAGGCACTCGAAGTAGGCCATTTCGGGGGCATAACCGGCTTCGGTCAGCGTCTCGAAGCCCGCCTTGATCAGCTCGACCACGCCACCGCACAGCACGGCCTGCTCGCCGAACAGGTCGGTTTCGGTTTCTTCGCGGAAGTTGGTCTCGATGATGCCGGCACGGCCACCGCCGATGGCGGCCGCATACGACAGGGCCAGGTCACGGGCAGAACCGGACTTGTCCTGGTGCACGGCGATCAGCATCGGCACCCCGCCGCCCTGCGTGTAGGTGCCGCGCACGGTGTGACCCGGGGCCTTCGGCGCGATCATCACCACGTCCAGGTCGGCGCGCGGCTGCACCTGGGCATAGTGCACGTTGAAGCCGTGGGCAAAAGCGCGGTACGGCCCCTCCTTCAGGTTCGGTTCGATGTCGGCCCGGTAGGGCCGCGGCGATGTTCTCGTCCGGCATGAGGGATCATGACGAAATCGGCGCCCTTGACGGCCTCGGCCACCGGAGCCACCTTCAGGCCGGCCCCTTTTGCCTTGGCTTCCGACGGGCCACCGGCGCGCACGCCGACCGTCACGTCGACGCCCGAATCCTTCAGGTTCAGCGCGTGGGCGTGGCCCTGCGAGCCGTAGCCGATGACGGCCACTTTCTTGCCCTTGATCAGTTTGAGGGTCGGTGTCCTTGTCGTAGAAAAACTTTCATGTGAAATCCCTGGTGAGTGCGGGTTCTGCCGCCGGCATGGCACCCTGAAGCGCCCTGCGGCGAAAGAACCGGAAGAATCCGTCTCCGGCCAGCCCGGAGACGGTCAGTCGGTTGAAGGTGAAAGGAAACGGGAACGCTCCCGGAAAAAATGGCTGTACCGGGCCTGGTTGTGCCCAGTGCGCGTCCGTGCCCGGCGCGCCTGCATACACACCGGCACTTCAGGCCCTGACCCCGGCATGCGCCTGTTTCCGGCGTGCATGTCGGGCCGCGCACTCAGAGCCGCAGCACGCGTTCTCCCCGGAGATGCCACAGGCGCCGGTCCGGACGGTTTCGAGAATGACCGCCTCGCCCAGCGCCGCCAGGAAGTTGTCGAGCTTGCTGGAACTGCCGGTCAGTTCGATGGTGTAGGCCTTGTCGGTCACGTCGATGATCCGGCCGCGGAAGATGTCGGTCATCCGCTTCATCTCCTCGCGGTCCTTGCCGGCCGAGGCGCGCACCTTGACCAGCATCAGCTCGCGCTCGATGTAGGGTGCCTCGGTCAGCTCCAGCACCTTCACCACGTCGATGAGGCGGTTCAGGTGCTTGGTGATCTGCTCCAGCATCTCGGCCGAGCCGGACGAGCAGATGGTCATCCGCGACAGCGAGACATCCTCGGTGGGCGCCACGGTCAGCGATTCGATGTTGTAGCCGCGGGCCGAGAACAGCCCGACCACCCGGGAGAGCGCGCCCGGTTCGTTTTCCAGCAGCACGGAAATGATGTGTTTCATGTTCGTCTCCCGCATGTATCAGAGGTTCTGGGTGCCGAGCAGCATCTCGGTCAGCCCCTTGCCACTCTGGACCATCGGCCAGACGTTTTCCGTGGGATCGACCCGGAAGTCGAGGAACACGGTGCGGTCGCGGTATTTTGCCGAAGGCATCCCGCAGGGCCGGCTCCACGTCTTCCGGTTTTTCCACGAGGATGCCCACATGGCCATAGGCCTCGGCCAGCTTCACGAAGTCGGGCAGCGCATTCATGTACGACTGCGAATAGCGCCCCTCGTATTCGATCTGCTGCCACTGGCGCACCATGCCCAGCGTGCCGTTGTTGAGCAGGATGATCTTGACCGGCAGGCTGTACTCCTTGCAGGTGGACAGCTCCTGGATGCACATCTGGATGGAGCCCTCGCCGGTGATGCAGGCCACCGGCGTGTCGGGGTTGGCGAGCGCCGCCCCCATGGCGCACGGCAGCCCCACGCCCATCGTGCCCAGGCCCCCGGAATTGGCCCAGCGGCGCGGCTTGTCGAAGCGGTAGTACTGCGCCGCGAGACATCTGGTGCTGGCCCATCGGACGTGATGATGGCATCGCCGTGGGTGACCTGCCAGAGCTTCTCGACCACGAACTGCGGCTTGACGCTTGCGCTGTCGCGCTCGTAGCAAGGCAGTCGCGCTTGCGCCACTCGTTGATCTGGCCCCACCAGGCCTCGCAGGGCCTTCGTGTTGGTGCTCTCGCCGGCACTGAAGGCGGCCTCGAGCAGATCGTTGAGGGGCCGACAGGCATTCACCCACGTCTCCCACGATGGGCACATCGGCCCGGACGCGCTTGGAGATGGACGAGGGATCGACATCGATGTGGATGATGCGCCGTGCGTTCTGCGCGAAGTGTTTCGGATTGCCGACCACACGGTCGTCGAAGCGGGCACCGACGGCCAGCAGCACGTCACAGTGCTGCATGCCCATGTTGGCCCTCGAAGGTGCCATGCATACCGGGCATGCCCAGCCATTTGGCGTCGCTGGCCGGATAGCCGCCCAGCCCCATCAGCGTGGTGGTGCATGGAAAGCCGAGGCGATCGACCAGTTCGGTCAGCTGCTTCGCAGCATTGCCCAGCACGACACCACCGCCCGCATAGACCATCGGCCGCTCGGCCGACAGCAGCAGCTGCAGCGCCTTCTGAGCTGGCCCTGGTGGCCCTTGACCACCGGGTTGTAGGGAGCGCATCGACACCGTCTTGGGATAGGAGAAACCGCAGCGGTCGCGCGACACGTCCTTGGGAATGTCGATCAGCACCGGACCGGGCCGGCCGGTACGGGCGATGTGAAAGGCCTTCTTGATGGTGATGGCCAGGTCGCGCACGTCCTTGACCAGGAAATTGTGCTGACGCAGGGCCGGGTGATGCCCACCGAGTCGCATTCCTGGAAGGCATCCTGGCCGATGGCACTGAAGGCACCTGGCCGCTGATGACCACCAGCGGGATGGAGTCCATGTAGGCCGTGGCGATGCCGGTGACCGCGTTGGTCAGGCCAGGACCGGAGGTGACGAGGCAGACGCCGACCTCCTGGGTGGTATCGTGCGTAGGGCGTCGGCCGCGTGGACGGCGGCTCTGCTCGTGGCGCACGAGGATGTGCTCGAGCTTCGAGGCTGCAAAGAGCGCGTCGTAGATATGAGAACGGCGCCGCCGGGATAGCCGAAGACGTGCTTCACCCTCTTCTTCCAGACAGCGGACGACGATTTCGCGCCGTTGAGTTCCATTTTTTGTTCTCTTTTTCAGTGTATCCGGCGTCCGCCGGCCCCTGACGCAGCGCAGACCTCTGCCCCGAGACAGACCATGACAACGGCTGGTGTCCCTGTATTGCCGGCTCGGCGCGCTCCCGCAGGAAGACCTCGGCAGAAGTCTGCGGCACGCCCCACACCGGCCCCGTGCATCCGCATGCCTCGTGAGCACTCTGATGTGGCTGGCGCCGGACCCTGCAAGGTCCGGCGCAGGCGACATGTTACCATCAACGCCCCATGGCGACCCGACCGGAAATATCGGAGTTTCTCGCCGCGGTCGAGCGCCGGGCCTTCAAGCAGGTGGTCTATACCGTGCGCGACGACGACACCGCGCTGGACATTGTCCAGGACGCGATGCCTCAGCTCGTCGAAAAATACGCCGACCGTCCCGTGGCCGAACTGGCGCCGCTCTTTTCAGCGCATCCTGCAGAACGCCACCCACGACCACTTCCGCCGCCAGAAGGTACGCCGCACCTGGGTGAGCCTGTTCTCGTCCCTGCCCGGCATGGGCAATGCGGACGACGACGACACCGACCCCCTCGACAGCCTGCTCGCCCCGCAGGACGAACGCCACGCCGAAGACGCCTCCGACGAGGCCAGCCGGGCCGAGACGCTGCGCCTGATCGAGGACGAGATCCAGCGGCTGCCACGCCGTCAACGCGAAGCGTTCAGTGCTGCGTTACTGGGAGGAAATGGATGTGGCCGAAACGGCCCGCACCATGGGATGCTCCGAGGGCAGCGTCAAGACGCACTGTTCCCGGGCCATCCATACCCCTGTCACAAGCTCTGCGTGCCAGAGGCATTACGCTATGAACCCGCATCATCCGGACCAGATGGCGCATGAGGGTGTGCCGCCTGCTCGATTCTGCCGCGAACGACCTGCCCGATCACATCCAGGCCAGGCTTGCCGTGGCGCGCAACCGTGCCCCTGATGCGGTTCGACGAACTGGCCCTGCCAGGGCTCCGGTACGCCGGCCGGGGCCCCCGGTACGCACGGCCACAGGCTGGTGGCACCATCTCTGGACACCCGCCTGGTCGCGGGTGGCGCTCACCGCCATCCCGGCCATCCTGCTGGTGCTGGCCGCCCTGGCCGGCAGCCTCTTCAACCAGGAGCGCACCGTCATCCAGCAGGCCGACGCCTACACCGAGATGCTCACCGCCGACGTGCCACCTCGGCCTATACCGACAATGGCTTTGCCGCCCACCTGCGGGGCGGCATGATGCAGACCGCCGCCCAGTCCCGCTGAGCCCATGCGCTTCCTGATCCACGCCACCCCTGCCCTGGCGCTGGCCACCGGTCTGGCCCTCGGCGATCCCTGCCCTCGCCTCCGGTCTGCCGGCGCAGGCCCGGTCGTGCGCGCGTGCCGCCAGTGCAGGCTGCCCGCCTGCCCCGGCCACCTCCGCGCCGGCGGTGACGACGCACAGCGTCGTTCACGGCGCCGGCGCCCACCCCAGCCCCGGTGTAATGTCTGGTCGTGGTGCCGCCGCGGATATCACCCTGTGGCCAGACGACACCCGCTGGCCCGACCCGGACCTGCTGCTCGCCCTGGATGCGGCCATGCCCCCGGCGCCTGGCCAGTCCCCCCGGCACGTGGTGCTGGTGGCCGCCGGCGAGGGCTTCGAGCTGCCCGAGATCATCGCCGTGCTGTTCCAGCCCGACTGGGAAGAGCTGAGCGAGGCCCAGCAGCAGGTGCTGGCGCCCTTTGCCCCGGAATGGAACACCTGGTCCGCGGCCGAGAAGCGCTCGTGGATCGCCTTTGCCGACCGGATGCAGCAGCTGCCGGCCGACCAGCGCCACCGTGCGCAGCGCCGCATCATCGAATGGGCCAACATGTCGCCCGAAGAGCGGCGCATCGCCCGGCTCAATTATCAGGACAGCCGCCGGCGCCCCATGCCCGAACGGGTGAAGGAGTGAGCGCTACCAGTCGTTCACCCTACGCCGAACGCGAACGGCTGCGCCACTCGGAAGAGGCCACCGACATTGCGGCGGTCCAGCGCGCCCGGGCGCTCGGTACCCTGCCGCCCGGCGTGCGCGGGCCAGGCCAGCCCCTCCACCCGGTCAGCCCATGCGCATCATCATCCTGCGGGCTGGCAGCCTGCCCCGCCGGATCGCCCCCAGCCCCCGGACGCCATGCAGTCCGGTACCGTGCACGTCTTTCCGGCGCCGCCGGACAGCCGTCCCACGTGCACATCGACCCGCCCGGTACGGCGCACCCGCACGGCCCCTGCCGGGTGCACACGGCCCAGGTGCACCCCACGCACAGAAGGGACCGGAAGTGCCGGACAGGGCACGCGCCCCTCGCTCGCCGCGCCGATGCTGGGCACACCCACGGTGGAAGGCATGCCGCTGCGGCAGCCGCCCCCGCCTCCGGGGACTGCTGCCCTTGAAGTCCCCGTGCCACCCGGCGTGCTCGTGCTGCCCGGACACTGTCCCCCGCCGGCAGGCACCGGGCAGTCCGGGCAGCATCCCTCCCGGCATGCCGGGCAGCATCGTGTCGCCGTCCTTCCCGGTGAATGATGGTGAGACCCTGATCATCATCCCCGATCGTGTACTGTCTTCCGAATCGCCAGGTGCCGGAGCAGGCAGTGGCGCAGGGAATGGCCCGGGTGGCAATGACGGCGGAGGCCCCCCATGAGCGACCTGATCACGCCCGCAACTGCCGTTCGTTCCGGCGGGAGTCCTTCCGCCACCACGCCAGAGACGGCCGGGCAGGCACAGGCCCCGTCCACTAGCAGACTGAACATGCCCAGCTGCAGATATCTCCGGCACCGGCCTCGCCCTGGCGGCGCTTCATGGCCTGCGTCTACGAAGGCATCATCCTGTTTGGTGTGGTGTTCTTCTTTGGCTATGGCTTTTCGGCACTGACCCAGTACCGGGGTGAGCCCGGCGCGCTGCACACCGCCTTTCAGCTCTTCATGTTTGCGGTGCTGGGCGCCTATTTCGGCTGGTTCTGGAGCAACGGCCGCTGGACGCTGCCCATGAAGACCATCGGCGTGAAGCTGGTGCGCAGCACGGCACCCGATCCGGCCCATCCGGAGAGCATCGTCACCCCTGCGGGCCCTGTGGCGCTACACGGTGGCCTCGTGCTTCTTCTGGGGCGGGCTGGCGCTGGTGTATTTCAGTTCGCCCGTCGTGCTGCTGCTGGCTGCTGCCCTTTGCCTGGTCGATCATCGACAAAAGGCGCCGCACGCTCTACGACATCCTGTCGGGCACGCAGCTGGTGCGCCACGATGCCGTGGGCGGACGCAAGTCACGCTTCCCTGCCCTGACGCCAGATTCGGCCCCGCGCCGGCCGCAGGTTGACAGCGCGCTGCACCAGCAAGGCTGTGCACCTTGCCAGACAGGGCAACGCCGGCAGCGTACGAATGGCTCAGCAACGCGTGGCTGTCACGACGGGCCCGTCGCTGACACACAGCACCCGATGGCTGCACAGCGACTCGCCACTTTCACCGTGGCTCGTGCGCCCGGTCCACGCAGTCGACGAAGTATTCGGTCTGACCATTCGGCCCCGGCTCGGCCACCAGACCGTGCACATCGGTGTGGAAACCCGGGAACTGCGCGTTGAATTCGCGCACGAACTTCAGGTATTCCACGATGGTGCGGTTGAGCGTTCGCCCGGAATGAGCAGCGGGATGCCCGGTGGGTACGGCGTGACCAGCATCGTGGTGATGCGACCTTCCAGTTCATCGATCGGCACCCGCTCGACGTTGCGGTGTGTCAGGCACTCATAGGCATCCGACGGCTTCATCACTGGCAGCATGTCCGACAGGTACATGTCGGTGGTCACCCGGGCCACGTCGTACCTGCGGTAGGCATCGTGCACGCGGGTGGAGAGATCGCGCAGGCCCATGCGGTCGTACATCGGATGCGCCGCCACGAATTCCGGCATCACGCGCCAGAGCGGCTGGTTCTCGTCGTAGTCGGCCTTGAACTGCTGCAGCTCGGTGACCAGCGTGTTCCAGCGTCCCTTGGTGATGCCGATGGTGAACATCACGAAGAACGAATAGAGCCCGGTCTTTTCCACCACCACGCCGTGCTCGGCCAGATATTTGGTGACCACCGCCGCCGGAATGCCTGACCCGGCAAATTCACCCTCGATGTCCAGCCCCGGGGTGACGATAGTGGCCTTGATCGGGTCCAGCATGTTGAAGCCGGATTCGAGCGGACCGAAGCCGTGCCATTTCTCGTTGGCCTGCAGCCGCCAGTCTTCCTGGCGCATCTCCCTGCCACTGCCCAGACCGTCCGGGCCCCTCAGACACGGAACCACCATGAACCGTCGTATTCCTGCTCCACCTTGCGCATGGCACGGCGAAAATCACGCGCCTCCTGCAGCGACTCCTGCACCAGCGCCGTGCCGCCAGGGGCTTCCATCATCGACGCCGCCACGTCGCACGACGCAATGATGGCGTACTGCGGCGAGGTGGAGGTGTGCATCAGGTAGCTTTCGTTGAAGCGATAGCGGTCGAGCCTGCGGGTTTCCGACTCCTGCACGAGGATCTGCGAAGCCTGGGACAGCCCGGCCAGCAGCTTGTGCGTGGACTGGGTGGCGTACACCATGGCGTTGGTCGAGCGCGGCCGGTTGGCGCCGATGGCGTGCATCTCGTGATAGAACGGATGGAAGGTGGCGTGCGGCAGCCAGGCCTCGTCGAAATGCAGATTCTCGACATAGTCCCTGCAGCCGGGCCTTGATCATCTCCACGTTGTAGAGAATGCCATCGTAGGTGGACTGGGTGATGGTCATCACCCGCGGCCGCAGCGACTTGTCGGTGATCAGCGGGTTTGCGTTGATCTTGGCCTCGATGCTCTCCTGGCTGAACTCCTGCAGCGGGATCGGCCCGATGATGCCCAGGTGGTTGCGTGTGGGCTGCAGGAACACCGGAATGGTGCCGCTCATGATGATGGCGTGCAGGATGCTCTTGTGGCAGTTGCGGTCGACCAGCACCACATCGTCATTGGCCACTTCCGAATGCCAGACGATCTTGTTGGAAGTGGAGGTGCCGTTGGTCACGAAGAAGAGGTGATCGGCATTGAAGATGCGCGCCGCGTTCTTCTCGGACGCATGCACCGGACCGGTGTGGTCCAGCAGCTGGCCCAGCTCGTCCACCGAATTGCAGACATCGGCCCGCAGCATGTTCTCGCCGAAGAACTGGTGAAACATCTGTCCCACCGGGCTCTTCAGGAAGGCCACCCCGCCCGAGTGCCCCGGGCAGTGCCACGGTAGGAACCGTCGTTGGCATAGTGCACCAGCGCCTTGAAGAACGGCGGCGCCAGCGAGTTCAGGTAATTGGTTGCCTCGCGGATGATGTAGCGCGCCACGAACTCCGGCGTGTCCTCGAACATGTGGATGAAGCCGTGCAGCTCCTTCCAGGATGTCGTTGAGGGATGTGCTGGGAGGTGCGCGTCTCGCCGAACAGGAAAATGGGAATGTCGGCGTTGCGCCGGCGTGTTTCGCGGATGAAGGCACGCAGGTCCTGGATGGCCACGCTTTCCGGCCCCTTCCTCGCTGATCTCCTCGTCATCGATGGACACGATGAAGGCCGACGCGCGGGCGGCCTGGTTGGCCACCATGGCCACGTCGTAGTAGGTGAAGCCACCCACCACCTCGGTGCCCTGGTCTCGATGGCCTTGGCCAGTGCACGGATGCCCAGGCCGCTGGCCGAATCGGCGCGCCAGTCTTCGTCGATGATCACGACGGGAAGCGGAATTTCATGTCGTTGTCCGGATGGAGAGAAGAAAGAGGTTTGACCGGCCGGCGCAGTGCGCCCCTGTCTGCACACGGCCCAGGCCGGCGCGAAGACAGGGAGAGTCCATGACACGCGCTGCGGCGCAGCACATCCATCTGCTGGCCAGTCATGCAGGGCGGGTACCCGGCGCCTGGGCAGAGGCCGGTGCGGGGAATGATTGTCCCGCACCGGCTGGTTGCTCCGCATAATAACGCCGGCACTCCCGTCGGCCTGCGATAACCGCGCGCGCTGCGGGCCGCGTGACGTATGGACAACGGTCCGGCCATCCGTCAGCCCTCCCCGGCTCCGGCTTTGCGGCAGCTCGTCTGCGCGTTAGGATTGCACGACGGTATCTGCCGGCCGTTTCCTTTTTCGCCTTTTCGCCTTCCACTGCCCCACGGCCAAACGTCCACACGACCAGCTGGTCGTCGCCATCTCCTCCCGCGCCCTCTTCGACTTCGAGGAGGAGAACCTGCTCTTCGAGAAGGGCGACGACCATGCCTACATGGCCCGCCAGCTGGACCTGCTGGACCTGCCGGGCCAAGGGCGGCGTGGCCATGCCGCTGGTCAAGAAACTGCTGGCCTTCAATGGCCCCGGCGAGGACGAACGGCGCGTGGACGTGGTGCTGCTGTCGCGCAACGATCCCACCAGCGGCATGCGTGCCTTCCGCTCGGCCCACCATCATGGTGTGCCACTGGAACGCGGTGTGTTCACCCGCGGCCGTCCGCCCCTACGCCTACCTGAAGCCGCTGGGGCGCATCTCTTTCTGTCGGCCAATGCCGACGACGTGCGCGCCGCGCTGGAGGCCGGCTTCCCGGCCGCCCGCGTCTACCCGCAGTCCCCGCAGCGGGCCGAATCCCACCCCGATGAAGTGCGCATCGCCTTCGACGGCGACGCCGTGCTGTTCTCGGACGAGGCCGAGCAGGTCTACGCCAGCCAGGGGCTGAGCGCCTTTCACGACCACGAGGTCAGCCACGCCACCACGCCCCTGCCACCCGGCCCCTTCAAGCCGCTGCTCGAAGCCCTGTACCGGCTGCGCACGAATGCGCCGGCGCAGATGCGCATCCGCACCGCACTGGTCACCGCCCGCAGTGCGCCCGCACACGAACGCGCCATCCGCACGCTGATGGACTGGCGCGTGGAAGTGGACGAAGCACTGTTCCTCGGCGGACTGGACAGGGGCCCTTCCTGCGCGAGTTCGAGCCCGACTCTTCTTCGACGACCAGACCGGGCACTGCGAGTCCGCCCACAGTGCCGAGGCACCGACCGGCCATGTGATCAGCGGCATCCGCAACGCAGACAGCGCAAGGGCCGACCAATAAAGCACGTCACGCGTCTCCCCCCCGGCACGACGCTCACGGCAGGGTACCGGCCAGCGCGTGTCGTGGGCGCATTCGTCCTCGCGCTGGCCCCGGCCGTGTGCTGACAGGAAACGCGGCACTGGCAAGGTAGGCTGCCCTGCCAGATCCCCGGAACGGCTCAGAACCGGTACTGCACCCCCACCGACACCAGTCGCCCCAGGCCAGGCTGCAGCGAGAAGGTGGCCAGTGAACCGGTGTAGTACGTTTTGTCGAACAGGTTGTCGACGTTGAACGTCAGCCGCAGCGGTTCGCTGAACTGCCAGTAGCTGCTGAGGTTGACCGACGTGTAGGCCGGCAGCCGGTAGCTGTCGGTAGCCGTCCCCGGCCGGTCGCCCACGTGTACCAGGCCGGCGCCCACGCCATAGTCCGAGCCATTGGCCAGCTGGTCGTGATACAGCGCAAACAGGCTGCCGCTGACCCGCGGCACGCCATTGAAGCGCTTGCCCTGCCGGTTTGCGCTGGTATCACGCGTGACCTTTGCGTCGATGAAGGCGGCACTGGCCGTCAGGCGCACCTGCGGCGTGATGTCGCCGGCCAGGTCGGCCTCCACCCCCTGGCTGCGTACCCGGCCGGTGGCAATGCTGAAGTCCGGATTGTCCGGATCGGTGCTCAGCACATTGTCCTTCTGGATGCGGAAGGCGCTCACCGACGCATTCAGGCGGCCATCCGGGGCATCCCACTTGTAGCCCAGCTCCCAGGCCGTGCCCTTTTCGGGTTCGAAGGCGTCACCGGCAGCCGTGGTGCCACTGTTGGGCCGGAAGGAGCGTCCATACGACAGGAAGGCGGCGCTGTGGGGCTCGAACAGGTATGTGGCCCCCACGCGCGGCGTCAGCTGGGTGTAGCGGTGCTGCTGGCCGGTCCAGCCGCTGCCCGTCAGCGCACGGGCATGCTGGTCGAAGCGGTCCAGACGCAGCCCGGCCATCAGCTTCCACTGGGTGCTCAGATCCAGCTGGTCCTGCACGTAGAGGGCCTGGGTGGTGTCGCGCTGGTAACGGGCCGACCGCGTGGCGCGGTAGGTCGGCATCGGCTGGCCGTAGACCGGCGCGTAGATGTCGATACTGTAAGGGGTGACCCGCTCGCTGGAATAGCGGATGTCGTTCTCGTAGACATAGCGCGACAGCATGGCCCCGGCCAGCACGGTGTGCCGGATGCCGGCCGTATCCAGTTTGCCGGTGATCTCGGCCTGCAGCGACGTATCCTGCGACGGAATGCGCCGCCACGAGCTGCGACGGGTCAGCGTACGGCCGTCGGCCTGCACGGTCACGGGCTCCACGCCCAGCCCGTCGAGCAGGTTCTTCAGGTGCATGACACCGGCCCGCACGCTCCAGGTGTCATCGAGGGCATGGTCGACGGTCAGCTGGTGCACGTCTCCCTTCACATGCATGTTGGGCAGGCCCGGCTCGCCCAGATAGCGGTCGCGCGGCAGCGCATCGACGTTGCCGTCGATCACCATCAGCCCGCGGTCGAAGGGCGTGCGGATGCGGGTGATGTCGGCCTCGTAGTGCACGACGGTGCGGGCATCCGGCGTCCAGGTGATGGACGGCGCCAGCACATATTTCTTCCTGTCGATCAGCGAGGTGCGGGTGGCGCCCTTCTCGGCCACGGCAATCAGCCGGTAAGCCACCGTCTGCGACAGCGGACCGGTGAGGTCCACCGTGCCGCGGCGCAGCCCGCGGGTACCGACCTTCAGGCCGGCCTCGTGCCGGGCGGTGAACTGCGGCTTCTTCGTCACGCGGTTGTAGGTGCCACCCGGTTCGCTGCTGCCATAGAGGGCGGCCGACGGCCCCTTCAGGAACTCGACCCGCTCCACCGTGGCCGCATCGCGCTGCGGACCGCAGTTGCAGCTGGCCACGAAGCCGTTGATCAGCGAACCCGTGGCCGCATCGAAGCCGCGCATCGTGTAGTTGTCCCAGGTGCCACTGAAGTCGTTGGCCGAGGCCACGCCGCTTGCGTAGTTCATCAGGTCGCCGAAGCGGGTGACGCCCAGGTCCTCGGCCAGCTTCTCCGGGATGACCCGCACGTTCTGCGGCACTTCGATCAGGGGCGTATCGGTACGGCTGGCGGCCGTGCGGCGGGCGCTGCCGGTGTAGGGTTCCGGTGTCCCTGGCTGGCGCCCACGCGGATCTCCGAAAGCGCCGTGGGCTCGGCTGCGTGAACCGGGGCACGGGCCACCGGGCCGAGGGCCAGCAGGGACAGGGAGGAGGCGCCCAGCAGGGCGCGGGTCTGGCAGGGTGCCGGACATGTTCTTCTTGTTTATGGAGGAGCGGGCCGGGAGGCCCCAGATGGTTAACAAAGGAGCAGAAGCGGATACGAATGATAGATATTTATCAAATTATGCAATGGCAAGGGCATGGCGGAGCAGGGATATGGCGATGCAGAAGGTCCAGACACCCGCCGAGCAGCCCGCCGCGTCCTCTGGCGCGTGTCATGGACTCATTCGTCCCCCTGCCCGCTCCCGAGGAGGTAGCGCTTCGCATGGACCGTATGTCCATCCGGCATGCGATGACCACCGGGTTTACGGTATGATGGCAGTGTTGCCCCTTCGTCCACAGGGCTTAGAGGACAGATCAAGTGATTGATTTCATTAAAGGACTTTACCAGCATGTGCGTGACCAGCGTGCCGCGGAACGCGATCGGCGCAAGAAGGTTGCGGCCATGATCAGCAGGAACGCCTACAAAACACTGCGCGTGGTCGGCCGTGGCACGATCAAGATCGATCCCAGGAAGTGGCCGCCAGCGAAGAATTCAAGCAGGCCAGGAAGCTGGCCCGGGAAATCGTCAACGCCCAGTGACACCGGCAGGGGTTCATCATGTTTGCCCTGCTGATCGTCCCGATTCTCGTGGCAGGATTCATGGCCTGTCACATCCATCCGGTATTCTCTTACAAGCTCCATCGTTACGAAGGCCAGTATCTTTACCTCAAAAGCGCAGAGACCGGGCTCAAGTGCTTTGCCATTGCCTTCGTCATATGCCTTGCAGCCCATTGGCTCATGCCTCGACAACTGGTCCCCGCCTTCCGGGCTCGCCAGTGCTGCTGCAACACGCCGGCATTTCCAACCGGGATGAAGCGCTGCGCACCAGCTGGTTCCTGGTGCTCTCAACCCTGACCTGCCTGTCGCCCTGGGTACTCAAATGCAGCGCCCTGCTGCGCCTTCGCATGCGCTCCGGGGTATGGAATCCGCACCTTTTCATCATTCAGGAACTGCTGGACGACAGCCCCCTGGACGACCTGCTGTTCAGGCTCTCCGTCGAAAAACAAGGATGTGATGCTGATGATGGATGACCGCAAGGTCTAGTGGGCAAGATCATCAGCATGGGCGAACCCTCGGAAACCCTGGGCATGGACCAGGGACATCTCCATCATGCCCCTGATGAGTGGCTATCGGGACAAGGATACGTTACGGGTGAACTTCACCACCGACTACGAGCAGGTGGACGCCGAAATATATCTGTCCCTGCGGCAGGAAGCCATCGTTTCGGCCACCGAATTCAACTTCAAGGCATACCGGACCTGGCAGCAAAGCCGCAGGAAGCCTCGCCGGAAACCTTCGCCCGGCCTTCAACCACGGTCACTGCGACGCTCTTCCGATACGCGATAGCCCTCTGCAGGGTGCCTTCACGACAGAAAACGCCCTGCGGGCCGGAACAGGCCCGGCCGTACTTTGCAGTTCAGTTTCAGACCATCAGGCTTCTGGATATTCATAGTGTTATTAGATATCATCTCGCGCCCCCATATCTACCCCTTGCCTATCTTCATCATGAACGCACACAGAACGCTGTCCCTGCTGGGCATCACGGCCGGCTCGCTGCTGGCCGCCGGCCCGGCACAGGGCGCCGAACCCACCCCCTTGTCCGAAATCCGCGTGGGCGCCAGCCGGGACGCCCGCAGCTATGCCGGCGAGCAGCGCAACACCGCGGCCAGCCGCACCGATACACCGCTCATCGAAGTCCCCCAGAATGTCCGCATCGTCCCGCAGAAGCTGGTCGAGGATCTGGGTGCCACCCGGCTGGCCGATGTCGTCGGCTTCGTCAGCGGCATGTCGCAGGGCAACGATTACGGCGGCACCTGGGACAGCTTTGCCCTGCGGGGCTTCGAGGCCAGCCCCGGCTCGCTGATCAACGGCTTTTCGAGCACCTGCCAGTGCGGCCCCCGGCGTGATGCCGGCACCATCGAACGGGTGGAAATCCTCAAGGGTCCGTCGGCCGCCCTCTACGGCAGCAGCGAGCCCGGCGGCACCTACAACATCGTCACCAAAAAGCCGCAGTTCAGGCCGATGCGCGAGGCGGGCCTGAAGGTGGGCAACCGGGGTCTGCGCCGGGCCACCTTCGATGCCACCGGCCCGTTCTCCTCCACCCTGGCCTGGCGGCTCAACCTCGTGGCCGAAAAGGGCGCCACCCGCACCAGCCTGATCGAGACCTCGAAGTACATCGTGGCACCGTCCCTGACCTGGGCGCCCACGGCACGTACCATCGTGAACTACGAGGCCGACATCACCCGCATCCGCACGCCCTACGACCGCGGCCTGCCCGTCATCGATGGCCGCACCGACGCCCCTGCCGCGCGACCGCTATCTGGGTGAACTGTCCATCCCCAACCTGCACATCCGGGGGATGTACACCAGCTCACACTGAACCACACCCTGAACGACCAGTGGGCGTGCGGGCCGGCCTGATGCACCGCAAGACGGACAACACCGGCCACGGCACCGAACCCGGCGCCCTGCAGCGCGACGGCCGGACCCTGACCGGCGCATGGCATGGCGCCCATGCCTCCAGCAACACCAGCCTGCAGGCCGAAGCCACCGGCAGGCTGCAGACCGGTACCCTGCGGCACACGGTGCTGACCGGCGTCGAGGTGAGCCGCTACACCCACCACGCCGACATCCGCGGTTCGGACGTGCGCACCGCACCGTTCGGCATCGGCGTTCACGCCCCGGTCTATGGCTAGGCACAGCCGCCGTACACGGGGCCCCTGATCGTGTCCAACAACCATGACAACACCCGCGCCCTGTACGCCCAGGACCAGCTGGACGTGACGGAGCAGCTGAAGCTGATGGCGGGCCTGCGTGTGGAGCGCTTTCACCAGCGCGCCGACAGCGTGGCGCGGCAACCGCACGACCCGCAGCAACCACCACTACAGCGAACTCACACCCCGTGCCGGCGTGACCTGGATGTTCAGCCCCGAAAGCGCCGCCTTCCTGTCGTGGGGGCGCTCGTTCAAGCCCAATGCGGGCAGCGATGTGGACGGCAATGCCTTCGAACCGCTGAAGGGCACGGCCTGGGAGCTGGGCTACAAATGGGAAGGCCGGCAGGACGCCGGCCAGCCTGGCGTGGTGGCCAGCATCAGTGCCTTCCACATCACGAAGAACAACGTGCTGACGCAGGATCCGGTCAACACGGACTTCAACATTGCCGCGGGCCAGGTGCGCAGCCGCGGCGTCGAGGCCGATCTGGCCGGCGATATCACACCACACTGGCGCCTGACGGCCAATGCAGCGCTGACCGACACGAAGGTCACCCGCGACAACACGGCCAACCTGCTGGGCAAGCGGCTGCCCAATGTCCCGCGGGTCAGCGCGGGCCTGTTCGCCCTCTGGCATGACCGGCTGGACAACGGGTCGGAATACGGCGCAGGCGGCGGCCTGGTTCATGTGGGCGAGCGGACCGGCAACGCCACCGACACCTACCGCCTGCCCGCCTACACGTCGGTCAAGCTGAGCGGCTACTGGCAGGCCACCTCGCAGCTGCGGCTGACACTGGCCGTCGACAACCTGTTCGACCGGACCTTCTATACCGGATCGATCGGCACCATCTCGCTGCAGCCGGACGTGGGCCGGCTGGTGACGGTGGGGGTGCAGTACCGGTTCTGAGACCATCCCTCATGCGGTGCATGCCTGGGGCCGGCAACCCGTGAGGCCAGCCCCGTGCGTACCTGCCCGCCCGGCATACTGGCAATCCCTGGAACAGCGCCGGGGCGAACCGGTTCATGGTGTATCCCGGGCTGGCCTTGCCTGCGCACGGTGCGTTATCAGTACGTGGCCGGGATCAGCGCGAGGACGAACCAGTTCATGACACGCTCTAGAATCAGTGCATCTGTCCCGGCTTTACGCCATCCGGCGCTGTCCATACCCGTGGCAGCCCGGTTTGCCGTCAGCCGGCACGTTTCCTTCATGATCCCGCCCGTCCCCGTTCTGCCGGCATCTGCAGGCAGGCGGGGCATCCTCCACCATGAGCACGTCCGAATCCAGCACGCCCCCGCTACCCTTTCTCCTGCCTCTCCCACCGCCGCCACACCGCCAGCCTCCGGCACCCAGACCAGCCACGACCAGCACGGCCGCTACGCGGCCGCCAGCAGCGTGGAGGACTTTCGCCACAACCTGGCCGCCGTGCAGGCGCGCATCGAAGCCGCCCTGCCAGCGGGCCGGGCGCGATCCGGCCTCGGTGCGCCTGCTGCCCGGTGAGCAAGACGGTGGACGAGACGCGCATCCGCATGGCCTACGCCGCCGGCGCCCGCTTTCTGGGCGAGAACAAGGTGCAGGAAGCCTTCGGCAAGTGGGAGGCCATGCGGGACCTGCCCGACCTGAAGTGGGCTGTGATCGGCCACCTGCAGACCAACAAGGCCAAGGTGGTGGCACGGTTTGCCAGCGAATTCCAGGCGCTGGACAGCCTGCGCGTGGCCGAGGGCGCTGGACCGACGCCTGCAGGCCGAGGGACGCGGGCTGGACGTGTTCGTGCAGGTCAATACCTCGGGAGAGCCCAGCAAGTTCGGTCTGGCGCCCGACGAGGTGGCCGCCTTCATCCAGCAGCTGCCGGCCTTCTCCGCCCTGCGCGTGCGCGGGCTGATGACGCTGGCCTCTTCTCCGGATGACGCCGTGCGGGTGCGCCAGTGCTTCGTGCTGCTGCGCACGCTGCGCGACCGGCTGCGCCAGAGCGCCCCGGCCGGCGTCGGCCTGGACGAACTGTCGATGGGCATGTCGGCGACTACGAGATCGCCATCGAGGAAGGCGCCACCGTGGTGCGGGTGGGCCAGGCCATCTTCGGTGCCCGTGCCCTGCCCGACAGCCACTACTGGCCCGGCTTTGCCGGACCGGCAGGCGAACCCGGGCGCTGAGCCACCATGGACAGGCGGACTGCGGCGCATCTCATGGCCCCATTTCGTTCCCGCGCCGGCTCCGGTCGTCCCGGCATCCCTTTCGGCACGCCAGGAACTGGCTGGAAATTCAGCCACCCCTGTATGACACGCAACATTCCATGATGATGGAAAAATACAACAGGCCCTGAAACAGGGTCTGGTCCCATCCTCCACAGGCGCGTCTGAAGCAGCTGCCCCGCCGTCCCCGAAACGGGGACTCATGTTGCACAACGACAAAGGAGCAAGCTCGATGTCCGCACCGCCCTCTGCCACCGCGCCGGCAGCGCAGGACCCCTACGCCGATTACCGCGAGCTGACGCTGCGCGGCATGATCCTGGGCGCGCTGATCACCGTGGTGTTCACCGCCTCCAACGTGTATCTGGGCCTGAAAGTGGGCCTGACCTTCGCGTCATCCATCCCGGCTGCCGTCATCTCGATGGCGCTACTGCGCTTTGCCAGGGCAGCAACATCCTCGAGAACAACATGGTGCAGACCCAGGCCTCTGCGGCCGGCACCCTGTCCTCGGTCATCTTCATCCTGCCCGGCCTGCTGATGGCCGGCTACTGGAGCGGCTTTCCGTTCTGGCAAACCGCCCTGCTCTGCATGTCGGGCGGCATTCTGGGCGTGATCTTCACCGTACCGCTGCGCCACGCCATGGTGGTCAGACAGCACGCTGCCCTACCCCGAGGGGTGGCCGCCGCCGAGATTCTCAAGGCCGGCAGTGCCGAGCTACAGTGACGAGGACGAGACCAGCAGGGCATTGCCGACATCGCCACCGGCGGGCTGATTTCAGGCGTCCTCAGCTTCTGCGCAGGCGGCCTGCGGGTGGTGACCGACAGCGCCAGCTACTGGTTCAAGGCCGGCAACGCCATCTTCCAGATCCCCATGGGTTACTCGCTGGCTCTGCTGGGCGCAGGCTACATGGTGGGTCTGGCCGGCGGCATCGCCATCCTGGTGGGCATCGTCATTGCCTGGGGCGTGCTGGTGCCGTACTTCTCGGCCACCCTGCCCCTGGCCGGGCCGATGTGGACATGGCCACCTTCGCCCTCACACTCTGGAAGGGAGAAGGTACGCTTCATCGGCGCCGGCACGCTCGGTGTGGCCGCCGTCTGGACCCTGATCATGCTGCTCAAACCCGTGGCCGAGGGCATGCGCCTGTCGCTTGCCGCCATGCGCGCCCCGCGGGACTACTCAGCGCAGCCGCGTCGAGCAGGATCTGAGCCCGAAGGCTGATCGGCTGGACCGTCGGCATGCTGGTGATGCTGGGACTGAGCTTTCACCACTTCGTGGACTCGGCCGCCATTTCCGACACGGCCGGCTGGGTACTGGTGATGCTGGGACGCTGATGGCCTTCTTCATCGGCTTTTCTGGTGGCGGCCGCCTGCGGCTACATGGCCGGCCTGGTCGGTTCGTCGTCCAGCCCGATCTCCGGCGTGGGCATCGTCTCGGTGGTGATCGTCTCGCTGGTGCTGCTGGTCTATGGCGAATCGGCGGGTCTCTTTGCCCATGAGGGCAACCGGCAGTTCATGCTGGCGCTGACACTGTTCGTGGGCTCGGCCGTGGTGTCGGTGGCCTCCGTATCGAACGACAACCTGCAGGGACCTGAAAACCGGCTGGCTGATCCAGGCCACGCCATGGCGGCAGCAGGTGGCGCTGATCATCGGCTGCGTGGTGGGTGCACTGGTCATCGCGCCGGTGCTGGAAATGCTCTATCAGGCCTACGGCTTCACCGGCGCCATGCCGCGTGAGGGCATGGACGTGAAACAGGCGCTGGCCGCCCCGCAGGCCACGCTGATGACCACCATCGCCACCGGTATCTTCTCGCACAACCTGCAGTGGAACTACATCTTCACCGGCATCGGTATCGGCGTGGCGCTGATCATCGTCGACCGGCTGCTGCGGTCCCGCCCGGGAACCAACCTGAGCCTGCCGGTGCTGGCCGTGGGCATGGGCATCTACCTGCCGCCCGCGGTCACCATGCCCATCGTGATCGGCACGGTGCTGGCCACCCTCGTGCGCAAGCGCATCCAGCGCCGCCATGGCGGCAAGACGCAGGCGGAGCCGTACCTGAAGCGGGCCGAGCGGACCGGCACTCCTGATGGCCGCCGGCCTGATCGTCGGCGAGAGCCTGATGGGCGTGATCATGGCGTTCATCATCGCCTTCTCGGTGACCAGCGGCGGCTCCGATGCGCCGCTGGCCCCTGTCACTGGAGAACTGGGACGATGCCGCCTCGTGGCTGGGCCTGGCCGCCTTCGTGGTCGGCGCCACCCTGCTGGTGAACCGGGTGATGAAGGCTGCGCGCTGACGGGCGAGCACTCCGACCTGCAAAGCCCCGGGTGGCCGGCAGGGTGGCCCGGGGCTTCGCCGCAAGACCGAAAGACCCCGTTCGTTCGACTGCAAGGCCGAACGGAGCCGGGTCACAGCTTCTTCATGCCCTCCAGCTCGGCCGTGAACCAGAAACCCATGGTCTTGCTGACCTTCACCGTGTAGCGCACCCCTTCCCTCACGAAACCGTCTTCCACCTCGCCCTTCAGGCCCGAGGCATTCAGCGCCTCGTCCGTCAGACGCTGGAAGAGCTTCATCATGGCGGGCTGCACGGTACGTTCGCCCTGTTCTCCATCGGCCGTGCTGGCCAGCAGCATGCCCCCACGGCATTGCGGATGATCGTCTCGATGTCCCCCAGCGGGCTGACCATCGACATGATCCGCACCACATGACCACGCTGCGGATCGACGAACACCATGGCCAGCAGCCCATCCTTCAGCAGAATGCGGGCGATCCGCCAGGGCGACGCACCGCTGTCTTCGGGCTGGGCCGAGGCAGGAATCCGGTAGCCACCATCGAGCCGTGCCAGATCCTCATTGGCCCTGGTACGAAATGTACCGAAATCGATGCCGGACCGGAGGCTGGCTGACGGCATTTCCGGGCTGTCTCCCGGACGTTTTTGTCCTGGAGAGCCTCCGCGAGGCGGCACCGCCCGCAGAGAGGAACCGCTACGCTGTGCGGCCCTGCCCCCGCCGCAGGGTGGAGCCAGCAACCACGCCGGCCGCCGCAGCCGTGCCGGGCCACGGCTACTGTGCCGACGCCGCCCCCACTGCCGAGGAAGCAGCTGTTCCCGTGCCTGCGGCCGCGGCGGACTTCGCCACCGCGGCAGAAGGCGCCCTGCCCGTCTTGCGTGGTGCCGCCACAGCATCCCCGGCTGCCCGTCAGCACGACGCCCAGCGCGGCCAGGGACGTGGCACCGCCGACGCACCGTTTCAGAAGACTGCTGCCAGACATCGTGCCACCTGCGGGAGATTGTGAACGGTGGCACGTTAGCACGCGGCGTTGCAAAAACCCACATCCGGACACAGCCGGCCGAGGACGACCGACGAAGGGGTCGGGGGCCTCCTGAAAAAACCTGCGAACAGGGAAGACTGGCCGGCAGGAAAACGCCCCGGTAATCCCCACACGAAAGAACCCACCGCAGGCCATCAGCGCGCTGCAGCGGGTTCTTTTCGGTACGACAGTCTGACCGGGGACCGCCCCGGAAGGCAGGTTCAGTCAGACGGCCTCTGGGTCATCACTGACGAGCGCACCAATCGGATCGCTGTCCGGCGGGTTGTCGTTGGCCGGGTGCTGGCATCGGTGTGATGCGCCGAGGAAGCCGGCAGCGAGCTGCTTTGCGGCTCATCGGCCGGTACGGCCGCATCGGCGCCGGCGTTACCGTTGCCGGCCGAGGCACTGCCTGTTGCGGGGCGGCAGGCGCCGGGTTGGCTGCGGCATCACCCGTTGCCGGGCGTGGCATCAGCCGCAGGGGCGGGCGCTGCATTGCCAGTTGCCGGCGCGTTAGCGGCATCCCCTGCAGGCTGGGCTGCATCGGCCGCAGGGGCGGGCTGGGCAGCCGCGTCGGGTTTCATGCAGGCACCATCGGCAGGTGCCGGGTGGTGGCGTCGGCAGCAGGCGCTGCAGCATCCGGTTTGGCGGCTGCATCCGTGGCCGGTGCGGTCTGGGCAGCAGCGTCCGGTTTCGCCGCGGCGTCAGCGGCCGGGGTGGTCTGGCAGCACCACCCTGCGCAGCGGAGCCCTGCTGGGCAGCGGCGTCAGGGTTTGGCAGTATCCGTTCCGGATGCGGCGCCTCCCGTGGACGGACGTCGCGGCGGCGCCTGACTGCTGGGCGGCATCACCGCCAGTCCCCGCCCCGGATTGCCCGGACGCATCTCCACCCGCACTGGACTGACGGGAAGCGACCAGGGCGGCACCGGATGCCGTGCTGACGGAGAGCGCACCAGCGCCCTGGGTCTGGGCGATACGGGCACCCTCGGTTGCCACCGCCGGCGGATTGGTCAGCGCCTGGGTCACCGTTTTCCGGTGCTGCTGCCACCGGCCGCCGCGCCACCGTTACTGCCGGTCGTGGCGTCCCCGGCCTGCCGGCTCGGGTCTGGTGCGGAAGTACCAGCTGTTCTCCTGGTTCGGGATATCTGCCGTGGTGTTGTCCTCCTCCACGAAAATCCCGCGATAGGTCAGCCGCTGCGAACTGGTCCAGTCATTGGCAACCTGCCACTCGCTGCAGACCTTGCGCTGCAAATCTCCCCGGGGGTTGGGCGGTACATTGTTGCCTTCCCTGGCCTTCTTGAGGCTGTAGCTGTACAGGCACAGTTGCACCCTCATCGGAAGCATCACCTTCTCGACGGTCAGTTTTCATCCAGGCAGGCCCCCACTGGTGGCCATCAGGGCCCGCTTCGTCCGGCCCCGTCCATTCCTGGACGGGCTGATCGAACGGCACCACGCCATCGCGAGGAATGACTTTATCAGCCGGGGCGGTCAGATTATCCGTTTCGGTCAGCTCGTGGCTTCCGGGTTTGGTGCCATATTTTGATCGTCGCATCGGTCTTGATGGTCAGCCGCTGGTCGCGCGATTCGCCTTCCTGGCAAAAACGACACCGAACGAGCTTTCGCTGTACAGGTGATGCTGTTCCTCGGTTCGCTTGCCCGTGCTGTCGTAGTCACGAACCGTCTGGAAGAAGCGGTCACCCCCCGTGTACTGGTAGGACAGGATATCTGCCCGGCTGTTGGGGTTGCCTGGATCACCCCAGTCGTTGCGATCGACGGTCTGGGTATTCGGTCCCATCCTCTGAGCTGTTCGGCCGCATAGCCTGCAGAAATCGGAACCGCATGCGGCCCGACCATCACATAGGCCGTCTGCGTGCTCAGCATCTGTTCGAACAGCTCCGTGCTGATACCCGCGTCGGTCACGGGCGTTGCACCACTGGTGGGTTTGGACGCGGCATCAGAACTGCTGTCACCTGACGACGCAGCGTTCCCGTTCTGGGCGGCATTCTGGCTGCCGGCGGCGGCCACATCGCCCCCGCTGGATGCATGCGAGCCATTGGTTTTCGGCGTGATGGCGCCAGCTATCGCTGGCACCGGCACCGCCGGAATCACCACTGCTGGACCCGCCGCACCCTGCCAGCGCCAGCGCAGCAGGGCCGCGCCGACCAGGGGCCTGGTGGCGGGCGGGGTTGAAGTGTGTGGTGGCTTGATCGGCATGAGGTGAGGCCTCGTGTCGAAATCTGTGGATAGGGATGAAAAAGGGAAGCAAAAATAGGACCGATGTCTGCTTCCGTCCACTTCCCTTCATCAGCCAGCGATGCTAATTGAGCTTCCACTCCCACACGGAAAAGCCCATAACTTGACCGGCAACCATTTATGACAGTGTTTGCACACATTTCGTTGTGTTCGTTTTCTGGCAATGCGGCGCTTCTGTCATGCGTTCATGACGTATTGCCTGGCGTGCGTCATGGGCGCATTTCTCCCCGCAGAAACCTCCTTTGGGTGTGTTTATGCAGAGGCTCCCAGGGCAGCAGGGCCACAAACGACCAATGGCTTCAGCCCCTGCAGGGCACGGTCGTGCGCACCTCAAAAGGGGTTCCCTTCCGGCCGATCCTGCAGACACTGTCCTGCACCGAAAAATTCATGTTTTCTTCAAATTGAATTCATGTTTGCGCCGTCAATACCCCTACCGTTTTTGCCGGGCAATTCCCATGGACCTGTCGATCTGGTGCGCGTTCATGAACCTGCTCGTCCCCTGCTGCCCCTGCCGCGTACTGCCCTCTGCGGCGTACGGGGAATGGACAGGCAAGAGGTCACCTTGCCCATGTACCCGGCGGCCAGGAAATACAACGTTCCTGCGGCGCACACCGTCACGCAAAACCCGCCGGAGAACGCATCTCCCGGCGGGTTCAGGGAAATGGCCTGTCACGACAAAAACGCTTCAGGCCACCGGCGACATACCGGCCAGAAGAGGCCGGTTATCGGCTCACGAACGCTCAGGTCGTTTCATCGTCCCGGTCTTCGTCGTCGTCATCGCCATCATCGTGTTTGTCACCGACGTCGTGTTTGTCGCCGCGGCGTTGTGGCTGTCACCGCTGGCGCCATGCCCTGTCACCGTCGCCTTCATGTTTGTCACTGTCGGCGCCGTGCTTGCCACTGTCGGCATCATGCTTGCCACTGTCGGCGCCGTGCTGGTTACCGGCATCATGCCCGGTTGCCACATGCGTGTCACCCACCGCAGCATGCTGCGATCCGGAGGCAGCTGCGGCAGACGTATCAGCCGCATGCGCAGCGCCATCTGCAGCCGGCGCAGCAGCATCCGGTTTGGCAGCCGGAGCAGGCTGGGCAGCAGCGTCACCGGAAGCAGCGGGCTGGGCCGCAGCACCCGCGGCAGCACCACTCTGGTTTGCAGCCTGGTCAGCCGTGGCACCCGTTTGGGCAGCATTGCCGGCTGCAGCACCATTCTGGGCTGCGTTGCCCGCAGCGGCACCGGCCTGGGCTGCATCGCCTGCCGCCCCACCGTTCTGCTGTGCTGCAATGGCTGCCGCACCGACGAGGTGTCGACGGACAGGGCGCCGTTGCCCTGCTGTCGGCCTGGGCAGCCGCGCTGGCTACCGCGGTTGCATCGGCAGGCGGTTGCGTGATGGACGCCGTGACGTCAGCCGTTGCTTCCGCAGAGGCGCTGGCCTGGCCGGTCGCCGCGCAGCGGCACCGGCGTTACCGGCCGCAGCTGCGTCGCTGGCAGACGCCGCGCGTCCCGAGCGCTCGGGTTTTCGTGTGATAGAAATGGATCAGTTCCGAATTGCCACTGTCATCCGTCGCCAGGTCATCCATCACGTAGATACCGCGATAGATCAGGTTCTGCTGCTGGTTTCCAGGTGGCCGGCACCTGCCATTCTGCTGCAGACCTTTGCGTTGCACATCCGCACGCGTTGGCCCGCCAGGGGTTGCCACTGGTATCCACGGATTGCGGAAGGCTTCGGAACGCTGCTCGAGGCAGAACAACACCTCATCTGCGGCATCCCTTTTTCGATGCGCAGCTCCAGCAGGCCGCCGAAAGTCATCTGCGGTAACGGACCACCTGCGTCTCTCAGGTCTGCACAGGCTCATTGAAGGCAATGACGCCATCACGCGGGATGACCTTGTCGGCATCGGCCTTCAGCGGCAGGGGTTTCACGATATTCCGTGCCACCGCCCTGGGCCTGCTGGTAGCCGTATTTCAGTTCGGCTTCGCTCGTCAGGGTCACACGCCCACCGGCCGCATCGCCTGCTTTCGGGAAAGCATATCCGAAGAAGGCGCGGGCGCTGACATGTTCGCCTTCGGGTTTTTCCTTGTCGCGGTTGCGATCCAGGCCCCAGGACTCGACCACGAACTTGCCATCGACCGGCTGCTGGTACGACACGAAATCTGCCGCACCGCTCTCCTTCCATTTGTCGAGTGTCGGCGGGCGCTGACCATCGTTCGTGCTTTCCAGCTCCGCCGCCCGGTACCCATACATGATCGGGATGTCACGCTGACCCAGCTTCACATAGGCGATCTGCGTGCTCAGAATCTGCGCGAACAGTTCGGTACTGATACCCGCCTCGGTAATGGGCGTTGCGCCGCTGGCGGGCTGTGCCGCTGCACCGGCACTACCATCTGCAGGCGCGGCATTTCCGCCGTTCTGGGCAGCATTCTCGCCATCGGCACCGGCCGCGGCATGCCCTGCTGTCCGCAGCGCCACTGGCGCTGGAGGTGTCCTGATGAGCCCCCGTTCGCCACGGTCTTGGGCGTGATCGCCCCGCATCGCTGGCGCCAGCATCACTGGTACCGCCATTGTCGGAACCCCCACCACAACCCGCCAGCGCCAGAGCCGCAGCGCCGTCCCTCAGCAGGGGTCTGGTTGCGGGTGCGGTTGAGGAATTTGCCTTGATCAGCATGGTCTTGACCCTGCTCCTGTTCGTGAATGGAGCGGCCATGCTAATTCAGACATCATGGTCAGAAAATGAAAACCGGTTGACGCCTGGCCACCCGTTCGTCACGCGCTATTTGTGACTTCTGATTGTTTTTATTTCAATTCAATGCAACAAAGCCTGCATGATGTCCGGCAAATAACGAACGCATGCCTGCCATGTCCTGCGGGTGTGGACAGCACAACGAAAAATGCAGACTCGCGCAGACCAGAAAAATCACATTCTGTCAGCACTGACCCCTACCGGTTTTTACGAACAACCATGACACCGGGAATGGCATGAACAGTACCTGTCATGAGATGACCATGCTCCAGACATCCTCTGCAAAAGTGTGCGAGCGCTTGAGCCCATGACCGGGAGAGAGAGCGCCATCTGGCAGCATCAGGCCGCGACACAAAAATAAACCCGGCACGCAGGCCGGGCTGTTGTGCTATCAAAGGGAGCTGACAGCAGGACAGGGAGCTCCAGGGCTTCCGGACAGGGAGCCTGATTGGCATGGCTACCTCATTCATGATGGAGGGCACGCGCTGCCTGTCTCGCCCCGGGCCGGGCAGTACCCTGCCCGGCCCGGATTCCCTGCATCAGGCGAAGGTGAACGCCCCGTCGCGGAAGTCCACCGGAATGGTCGCCCCTCGGGGGATATTTGCCTTCCAGCACCTGTTTGGCAATGGGGTTTTTCCAGCTTCTGCTGGATGGCGCGTTTCAGCGGCCGGGCCCCATACAGCGGGTCGAAGCCCACCTCGCCAGCTCGTCCAGCGCCGCCTCGCTGACCGAGAGTTTCAGGTCGCGTTCATGCAGGCGTTTTTCCAGGCTCTTGAGCTGGATACCGGCGATGCTGCGGATGTGTTTGGCATCCAGACCATGGAAGACCACCACCTCGTCGATCCGGTTGATGAACTCGGGCCGAAGTGCTGGCGCAGCTCGCCCATCACGGCCTCCTCGGTCACGTCCGGGTCGTTCAGCGTCCGGTCGGCAGAGAGGCGCTGGATTTCGAGCCGAACCGATGTTGCTGGTCATCACCACCACGGTGTTGCGGGAAGTCCACGGTGCGGCCCCGTGGCCCGTCGGTCGAGCGACCATCGTCCAGCACCTGCGGCGGGATGTTGAGCACGTCGGCGTGCGCCTTCTCGATTTCGTCGAGCAGGATCACTTTGCTCGCGGGTTGCGCCGCACGACCTCGGTCAGGTAGCCACCCTCTCGTAGCCCATCGTAGCCCGAGGCGCCCCGATCAGGCGGGCCACCGAGTGTTTCTCCATGAACTCGCTCCAGTGTCGATGCGGATGAGATGGTCTTCCGAATCGAACATGAAGCGGGCCAGCGCCCGCAAAGCTCCGTCTTGCCCGCCGGTGGGCCCCAGGAACAGGAAGGAGCCCCACGGCCGGTTGGGATCAGCAAGCCCTGCACGCGAACGGCGGATGGCGTCGGACACCAGCGTGACGGCCTCGTCCATGCCAACCACCCGCTTGTACAGCTCTTCTCCATCTTGAGCAGTTTTTCGCGCTCGCCTTCCATCATCGGACACGGGAATGCCCGTGGCGCTCGAAACCACTTCGGCGATTTCCTCGGCGCCCACCACCGTGCGCAGCAGCTTTTCGGCTTGCCGCTTAGCCGCAGCCTCGTCTTCCTTGAGAGTTCTTCTCGGCGTCGGTGACTTCGGCCAGGCGTTTTTCCAGCTCGAGCAGCTTGCCATGCCTGCAGCTCGGCCAGTTTTTCATACTGGCCTTGCGCTGCAGTTCGGCCATCTGCGCACGCAGCTGGGTCGATCTCGCCCTTGATCTGCGCACTGCCTGCACGGCTGCCTTCGGCGCTGAGGATTTTCCTCGTAGTCGGCGTATTCGCTTGCTGATCCGGTTGATTTCCTCTCGATCAGCTCCAGGCGCTTTTGCGAGGCGTCATCGGTTTCCTTGCGCACGGCTTCCCGCTCGATCTTGAGCTGGATCAGCCGGCGGTCCAGGCGGTCCATCACCTCGGGCTTTGAGTCGATTTCATCTTGATGCGCGAGGCGGCCTCGTCGATCAGGTCGATGGCCTTGTCGGGCAGGAAGCGGTCGGTGATATAGCGGTTGGACAGCTCGGCCGCGGCCACGATGGCCGGGTCGGTGATCTCCACGCCGTGGTGAATCTCGTAGCGTTCCTGCAGGCCGCGCAGGATGGCAATGGTCGATTCCACCGATGGCTCGCCCACCAGCACCTTCTGGAAGCGACGCTCCAGCGCGGCATCCTTCTCGATGTACTTGCGGTATTCGTCCAGCGTGGTGGCACCGACGCAGTGCAGCTCGCCGCGCGAGAGTGCCGGCTTGAGCATGTTGCCCGCGTCCATGGCGCCATCGGTCTTGCCGGCACCGACCATGGTGTGGATCTCGTCGATGAAGACGATGGTGCGCCCCTCGTCGGCCGCGATGTCGCTTGAGCACCGCCTTCAGGCGTTCCTCGAATTCGCCACGGTACTTGGCACCGGCCAGCAGCGCGGCCATGTCGAGTGCCAGCACGCGCTTGTTCTTCAGCGAGTCGGGCACTTCGCCATTGACGATGCGCTGCGCCAGCCCTTCGACGATGGCGGTCTTGCCCACGCCGGGCTCACCGATCAGCACGGGGTTGTTCTTGGAACGGCGCTGCAGGATCTGGATGGTGCGGCGAATCTCGTCGTCACGGCCGATGACCGGGTCGAGCTTGCCCTGGCGAGCCCGCTCGGTGAGTCCGTCGTGTATTTCTTGAGCGCCTCGCGCTGGCCTTCGGCGTCCTGCGACTCCACGGCCTGGCCGCCGCGCACGGCATCGACCGCCGCCTGCAGCGACTTGTGGGTCAGGCCCGCCTGAACGAGCAGCCGGCCGGCCTCGCCGCCCTGGCGACCGTCACCGTCGGTGAGGGCCAGCAGGAACATCTCGATGTCACGAACTGGTCGCCGCGTTTTTCGGCAGTCCTTTTCGGCCTGGTTGAGCAGCTTGAGCAGCTCGCGGCTGACCTGCGGCTGGCCGCGACTGCCCGCTGACCTGCGGCAGGCTCTTCAGCGCAGCATCGACCGAGTGCTTGAGCACCGAGATGCGCACGCCAGCGCGCTCCAGCAGCGCGCGGCCGGGTCTTTCGTCCGGCTGGGCGATGATGGCGGCCAGCACGTACCGGCTCCATGTAGGGGATTGTCGGCCGAGACGGCCAGGCTCTGGTGCATCGGACAGGGCCTGCTGGAACTGGGTGGTGAGTTTTTCTATACGCATGATGTGTCTTTCGGTCTGTCTGGCGGGATGCGAGGCGCCCGACACGCCAGCCCAGTATGAGACTACCGCGGGAGACCTGTGATCTGGTTTCCGCCGAGCCCTGGGCAACCATTGTGCGCTGGTTGCGGCGGCGGCAAGTATAGGCCCCGCTGCATGCCCGGTGGGGCACGATGACAGCCAGCCACGTACCCGGTGTTTTCGGAATGATCAGCAGATGAGGCTTGCCTGTCGGGTTTCAAGACATGAAAGCCCCTGCGTGCAATATTTTTGCGCTTGAACGACCACGGAACTGTACCGGGGCACAGGCTGCCGACAGGGACCGGACGTTTTGCGCCCGAATGCATGGCTGCACGGGAGCGAGGCTGCGGACAGGGGCCGGCGGCATGGCCTGGCGATGGCACGCCCGCATTCTCCCTCGCGGGTCCCGGCAACGCGCGCAGCCTGCACACCGCACCTCCGCACGCAGGGTGTGACGGGAGGGTGTGATATGGTTTCCAGCCAGCGCGTGCCATGAACGCGTTCGTCCCCGCGCCGGCCCCAGATACGGACCCGTAGACACTGCGCAGTCCGCTGGCAGCAGGGAACGCTGCAGCGCGCCGCTCTTCCGTTCCTCCTGATCCCGTCCCCATGAGCCACCTGCTCCAGTTTCCTCAAGGATATTCCGAGCCATCTGGGAGAGCATCCCGGTATCGCACCAGCTGCTGCTCATGGCGTGCTGGAGCTGGGCGGCATCCCTGTACATCCTCGGCCAGCGCCGGCCGCCGCTGGCCACGCTGTCGTGGATCCTGGCCTTCCTGTTCGTACCGGTGCTCGGTGTGGGCTTCTACTTCCTGTTCCGGGCCCCTGAAGCTCAAGCGCCGCAACGTGCGCCGCGAGCTGGCGCGGCACCAAAGCCGCCCATCATGGTCCCCCACCGGCACCAGCAGCTGCCCGACACGCTGGCCTCGCGCCACTGGCTGCTGGCCCAGGCCCGGGTGGCCACCGAATGCGGCAGCGCCCGCCCCCGGCCGGTGGAGCAGCTGGAGATCCTGGTGGACGGGGATGCCACCTGTGCGACCATCGAGGCGGCCATGCAGGCGGCGCGGCACCACATCCACGTGAGTGACTACATTTTTCAAGGCGGACGAGATCGGCATGCACTGGCGCGACCTGCTGACGGAGAAGCGCGCAGGCCGGCGTGAAGGTGCGCATGCTGGTGGACGCCGTGGGCTCTCCCCGCTGCCGGCGGATGAGCTTCTGGCAGCCGCTGCTGGAGGCAGGGGCGAGTGCGAGTATTCAATCCGCCGAAGGTCGTGCCGTTCCGGCCCAGCATGGTGAACTTCCGCAATCACCCGCAAGATCGTGGTCATCGACGGGCACGTGGGTTTCACCGGAGGCATCAACATCGACCAGATCGAATCGGCCCGCTGCACGGGGACAGCGCCTGGCGTGACACCCATCTGCGACTGCGGGGCCACGCGGCGCAGGACCTGCAGCGTCTCTTTCTGGAAGACTGGCTGTATGCCGGCGCCCGTTTCGTACATCTGGCCCGGCTGGACAAGGCCCTGACCACGCCCCAGGACATTCTGGCGTGGTTTCCGCCCGCACCGAAAGTGACGGTGGGCGCGACGGAAGCCGGGAACGGCTGGCCGGGAGAGAGCGGAGAATCAGGGAAAACCGGAAGGCTGGGGAGACCGGGAAGACCGGGAAAACCGGGAAAACCGGGAGAGGGACACGGAAAGGCGTGGCGAGAACCGCCCGGCCGAGGCCCAGCCCTGGGTGCAGATCATCGATTCGGGCGGACCGCAGCGAATACGCCATCTACCGCTTCTTCTTTGCGGCCATGTCATCGGCGCGGCGGCGCATCTGGATCACCACGCCCTATTTCATCCCGGACGAGGCGATCATGGTGGCGCTGACCACCGCGGCCGGCCGCGGTGTGGACGTGCGCTGCTGGTTCCCGATGGAATCCGACCAGCTGCTGACCGGGCCTGGCGGCCTCCACCTTCGTGGAAGAGGTGCTGACCCGGCGGGTGAGGTGTATGCCTACGTGCCGCGCTTCATCCACGCCAAGACGCTGGTGATCGACGACGAGCTGTCGGTGATCGGCACGGCCAACATGGACAACCGCAGCTTCCGGCTGAACTGAGGTGATGGCGGCCATCTACGACAAGAAGACCACGTCGGACATGGCGCGGCAGTTCCTGAAGGATCTGGAGTCCTCCACCCAGCTGCATGCGGACCATCAGTGCAACAACAACCAGCGGCTGGTGGCAAGCGCGCAACTAGCGCCGCTGCTGTAATGTGTCTTTGCTCCTGTTTCGGCGCTGATCATGGTAGCCGCCGCGCGGGCGGTGCGTTGTAGCGTGGCAAAAGCCCTATGGCGGTGTGGCCTCGGCCGTGATGCTGTGGCAATCGATCGCAAATGCCGTCAGCGTATTATTATAGCGATAGCGGCTGCCTACCAACGGGCGGGGCTGCCGCAGCCAGTACGCCGAAGTCCGTACTGATCTAGCGCACCAACCGGCAGCCTATCTCCCTCAGCGTGATGCCCGTCAGGCAGGTAATTCCACATCTGCAGGAATATTACCGCCACCACAGTACATCAGCCCACCGGTGGGTGCATCGGATCAGCGGATGTATGGTCAGCGCGAGCACTGCGGGTGCCCTTCAGAGCGATACATAGAACAAAACCCGGCGGGCGTTGTCACCGGGCGGCCAAGGCCATGCCAGCGCTGTACTCAGCTGTGAGCCTTGCCAGAAGTGACCATTAGGAATATCATCGGCCTTCAGCGTGAGACGCGCACGCAGCAAACCCGTGCCCAAAATCAATAAGCATGTAGCCAGAACTGCATATTTCATGAGTCTCTCCTTGTATCGATGGGTAATGCCCCAGGCACCGCCCGTACAAATCAAAACCATTATAAGACCGGCGATGCCCGTTACCATGTTCGTGTCCGGACAGCCAGGGCTATATAGACCCGCGCAATTTTCCAGTCGTCCGCGGTCAGGGGTGATATCCTCAAATGTCGACAAGTCAGTCTACACTTCTAGATAGTACATACTGCCCTGTAAACTTCATCTCCTGCTCACCGCCGCAGCATGCGCAGCCCGTTGGCCACCACCCAGCAAGCTGGCGCCCACGTCGGCGAACACGGCCATCCAGCATGGTGCCGTAGCCGGCCAGCGTCAGCGCCATGAACACGGCCTTCACCCCCAGCGCGAACGCGATGTTCTGCACCAGAATGCGGTGTGTGGCCTGCGACAGGCGCACGAAGGCCGGGATCTTGCGCAGATCGTCGTCCATCAGAGGCCACATCGGCCGTCTCCAGGGCGCTGTCGGTGCCCATCGCCCCCATGGCGAAGCCGATGTCGGCTCGAGCCAGCGCCGGCGTGTCGTTGATGCCATCGCCGACCATGCCCACGCGGGAGACCTCACCAGCATCGTGGACCGGTTGTGCACGACGCACCAGCCCGTCGACGACGGCCAGCTTGTCTTCGGGCAGCAGGTTGCCCTGCGCCTCATCGATACCCACCTCGCGGGCGATGGCATCGGCCGTGTGCTGGTTGTCGCCGGTCAGCATCAGTGTGCGGACACCCAGCTGGTGCAGCTCGGCCATGGCGGCGCGACTGCTCTCCTTCACCGTATCGGCCACGGCAAAGAGGGCCATGACGACCTGTTCGCTGGCCAGCACCACCACGGTCCTTCCCTGCCGTTCCAGTTCCAGCAGGCGTGCTTCCAGCTCGCTGCGAACACTGGCCGCGCTCGTGGATCAGGCGGTGGTTGCCCAGCGCGTGGTGCACGCCATCGATGCGGCCCTGCACACTGCGACCGGCCAGCGCCTCAGAAGGCATCGACGCTGAAAAGCGGGACAGAGAGGCGGACGGGGCCGCCGGTGAAGCAGACGCTGCACCATGCTTCTGGCCGGCAGCCGCGGACCGTGCCGGCCCGGTCGCGTGGGCGGCATGTGCCGCCGGTTGGGCGGACCGGTTCATCATCTTCTGGCCAGACGGTGCAAACGGACTGAAGGCCACGGATGGGCTGGAGGACACGGACTGGCCAGACAGACCAGCCTCCGCGGGAGGATCCCATGCCCCCGCCTGCCGGCCTGCGCGGAACGCCTCCACGATGGCTTGCGACACGGGATGGTCGGAGCGCGCCGCCAGGGAGGCCGCCAGCCGGTGCACCTGCGTGTTCAGAAAGACGGCCATCTCGGTCAGCACGGGCTTGCCATGGGTGATCGTGCCGGTCTTGTCCAGGGCCAGCCACTTCAGGTGGCGACCTTCTTCCAGATGCACGCCGCCCTTGACCAGAATGCCCTGCCGCGCGGCAGCCGTCAGCCCGCTGACCACCGTGACCGGGGTGGAAATGACCAGTGCGCACGGGCAGGGCGATCCCAGCAGCGTCAGTGCCTTGTAGATCCAGCCGAACCAGTCACCGTTGAAAAAGGAAGGTGGCACCAGCGCCACCCCGATGGCCAGCGCACCAGTACGATGGGCGTGTAGACGGCGGCAAAGCGGTCGACGAAGCGCTGGGTGGGCGCTTCTGGCCCTGCGCCGCCTCCACCGCTTCTCGATGATGCGCGCCAGCGTGCTGTCACCGGCTTCGGCCGTCACGCGGAAGTCGAAGGAACCGGACTGGTTGATGGTGCCGGCAAACACGGGATCACCCGCAGTCTTTTTCCACGGGCAGACTTTCGCCCGTGATGGGCGCCTGGTCCACCGTGGAAGCGCCCTGCTCCCACCTGGCCATCCACGCGATGCGCTCGCCCGGCCGGACCCGCACCAGGGTTCCCACCGCCACCTCCCCGGCCGGCACGGACTGCCAGCTGCCATCGGACTGCTGTGCCGTGGCCGTGTCGGGCGCCAGACGCATCAGGCCCTCGATGGCGTTGCGGGCACGGTCCAGCGAGCGTGCCTCGATCATCTCCGAGAGCGTGAACAGCACCATCACCATCGACGCTTCGGGCCACTGCCCGATCAGCAGCCCCGTGACCGCGATGCTCATCAGGGCGTTGATGTTGAGCGTTCCCGGTCCGGATGGAGAGCCAGCCCTTCCGGTACGTGCTCAGGCCACAGAGCAGCAGCGGCCCCCACCGCAAAGCATGGCCGTCAGCCATTCCGGATACTCAAACCAGTGACATGCCTCGGACAGGATGGCAAGGATGGCCGCATTGCCCAGACGGCGCAGGGGCGTGGCGGTGAGAAAGGCGTACAGGCGCGCGGCCAGAAAAGGCAGATGCAGGGGCGTGGCAGTGTCCTGCCCGCCGGCTTCGGGCAGTGCCGCCACGACAGGATGAAGTCGCTGCGTGCGTGTCGGCGTGCGTGTGGGCATCCTGCCCGGAGGGCATCCGGTGAGTATGCCCGGGAAGACCCGGCATGCTCATGGCCGCTGCAGCATTCGTGTCCGCTGCCGTGACCCTGAGCCTGCCCATGCCCCTGAGCCTGACCGTGACCGTGACCGTGGCTGTGGCTGTGGCCATGATCGCCCGCTCCCCGGCAGTCACCTGCTGCCGCTGCTGGCCAATGACCACGACCATGCTCCTCACCATGTGCATGGTCATGCCCACCGCTGCAGTGCCCTGTCGTCGCAGACTGGGCATGCCTTCTGCGCCTGGGCAGCTCGAGCTGCGGTTCGAAACCCAGGCTGCGAATGGCGGCCAGCACCTCGGGCAGCCGGTGCTCGTCGTGCTCGACCGTCAGGATGCGCTGCACCAGATTGAACTGCAGTGCACCCACACCGGACATGCGGCCCAGCTTCCTGCGGATCATCCCTCTTCGGTGGGACAGTCCATCTGTTCGATGTGGATACGGGTTTTCATGGGTACGTCTCGGGCCGTTGCGTCCATACTCGTGAGTGAACACCCTGTGGCTGCTGCAGGGTCAGGCGACTGGCGCGTGTCATGGACCCATTCGTCCCCACGAAACCCCCTTTGGGCGTGCGGGTCAGGGCCGCGGATGACACGCTCCGGATATTTCACCACGAAACCGGAGAACGGGCCCGCGCAGCCGTGGGCGGCTCGACCGCGATCATCGTCCCACTACGTCGGTGCATCCTCCACTCGCGTCAGCGGGCACGCGCTGCGCCATCTGCGTCGTCGCGCTGTCGCGCGCATCCACCCAGCGCTCCGCCTATCGGGCGTGCTTTCCTTTTCCAGAACGGCGCCTCGGTTTCAGAGTAGTCCATGATGAAAGCGGCAGGGACTCGAAGGCTGCATCGCGGTGGCGGGAGGCGATGGCCACCAGCACGATCTGGTCACCGGGTGCCAGGGGTCCGACGCGATGGATGACGGTCACGCCCAGCAGCGGCCAGCGGGCCTCGGCCTGCGCGCAGATCCGTTCCAGTGAACGTTCGGTCATGCCGGGATAGTGTTCCAGCGTGAGACCGCCGATGGTGTCGCCCTGGTTGGTGTCACGCACATAGCCGACGAAGGAGGCCACACCCCGGTTTCCAGCGTGAGGCGCTGCAGGCGGCGCAGCTCGGCCCTCCCACGTCGAAATCGCCGGTCTGGACGCAAACTATGACGAGACGCTGTGGCCGTCGGCTCTCCGACGGGCTCGACGCCCGCAGCGGCCGTGATCGCAGAATGCTTGGCGGCGCCGAGTTCACTGGCCTGCGGCGCATCCTGCACCGTGTCCTTTCCCACGGGCCGGGCCAATCCGGTGCGGTCGTGCTCGCGCGCAGCCCCTCAGCCCCCGGTGACGGGCGGAAAGAACGCCACCTCGGCACCCTCGGCCAGCGGTGTATCCAGCGTGGCCAGATCCTGTGCCACGGCGGCGCGCAGGGTGTCGCGAGCCGGTGGCCGGCGGGTGACACACTCGGCCCAGACCCCGCCGCGGGACGCCAGATGCGCCCGCAGGTCGGCCACCGTGCCGACACCGGCCGGCAGCACCAGTGATTCGCGGGCCGTGCCAAAGCCGCTCGCGCAGGCTGGCAAAAACAGCAGTTCGATCTTCATGACGGTATGACGGGGAGCGGTGTGCGGGAGCCGAGCGCAGGGGCTCCTGGCCCCGTCGGTTCAGCGCAGCCCCAGCAGCTCCGCAAACGGGATGTACTGTACCGTATCGCCGGGCTGAATGGGCTGCCCGGGGGGATTGTCGATCAGGCCATCGCCGATGACGGCCGAGGTCAGCACGGCCGAGCCCTGGTTGCGGAACAGCTTCAGCAGCTTGCCATCGAGCTGCAGACACGGCACGCAGGAACTCGCGACGCTTGTCAGGACGTGGCCAGGCGAAGTCGGCCGTCATCTGGATGCGGCGGGGTTCCCAGCTGCGGGCGCCCTGCAGCTTGAGGATGAAGGGACGCACCAGCAGCAGGAAGGTGATGAACGACGACACCGGATTGCCGGGCAGGCCGATGAAGTGGGCGTAGCCTTCCGGGCCGGCATCCCGTGTACGCCGGACGCGACCGTAGGCCAGTGGCTTGCCGGGCTTGATGGCGATGCGCCACAGATCGATTTCGCCTTCGGCCTCGACGGCGGGGCGCACATGGTCTTCCTCGCCCACCGACACCCCCCGGCCGTGATGATCAGGTCGGCGTCCAGCGCAGCCTGGCGCAGGGACGCCCGCGTGGCCTCAGGCTGTCGGGCACGATGCCGAGGTCGATCACCTCGCAGCCCAGTCGCCGCAGGGCCGCCGCCAGCACGAACCGGTTGGAGTTGTAGATGGCACCGGGCGACAGCGGCTGGCCGGGCATGAGCAGCTCGTCGCCGGTGAAAAAGCACGCCACCCGCGGGCGGCGGCGTACGGTCAGCTCGGGCAGACCGACCGAGGCCACCAGACCGATGTGCGGCCGGGGTGAGCGCCGTGCCGGCCGGCAGGATTTCGGTGCCCGCCTGCACGTTGTCGGCCTTGCGGCACACCATTTCCCCGGGTTGCGGCTGGACGCGGAGGCGGAAACGCACGCCTTTGCTGCCATCCTTCAGCGGCACTTCCTCGGCGTTTTCCTGCATGACCACGGCATCGGCCCCGACCGGCAGGGCGGCGCTGGTGAAGATGCGTGCGACCGTCCCCTTGCGCAGTGCAAGCCCGGGATGCCCCGCCGGAATGCGCTGGGAGATGGGAAACACCCGGTCCGGGTCCGCCTCCAGCTCCGCTGCGCGCACGGCGTAGCCATCCATCTGGCTGGTATCCCAGGCGGGGATGTCCATCATCGAGATCACGGGTTCGGCCAGCACCCGGCCGTCGGCCTGCATGGTCGGAACGACTTCGATACCCTCGCAGGGGCTGGGCACGCGCGAGCAGGCGCTGAAAGGCCTCGTCAAAGGCGAGCAGTGATGACATCGGGCAGGTCCGAAAGGTGGCAGCCATCCGGCAGGATGGCCGGAAAACAGACGAACGGGAGATGCGGTTTGAGCGCAGGGAGAAGCGGTCGTGGGCACGGCACGAAAACGCGCGCGCGCGATTCTGTCACGCAACCCGCCCCTTCATGCGCCATCGTCGCAAGGGCTGTATCTACTGTAAGCGCTGCCGCCAGATGAAAATCGTCTGAATCGACAGGCATTTACCCGCCATTTCCACGTCTGCGCCCTCGCTCTGCGGGCGCCCTGAAGCGCTATTCCTGCACCTCGTTTTCTGGCGCACCTCATGCTGCCTTTGCTCCGCTCACCCACGCCCCCGGCAACCTGCAAAGCGCTATTCCGGTTCTGCCCGAAACCGGTCCTTTCCGCTGCGTGTCCCCACCCTCTGCATCGCCAGCCGGCAGGCGCCGGTGCGCCATCCTCCCGGCATTCCGGGCGGATCAGATAGTTACAATTAGTACTAGTTTTTGCGACTATCTTCCCTGCAGCCTGCGCGCCGGTCCGCTTGCCAGCGATGCCGCGGCCGTTAGCCGGACGGAGACAGGGTCCACGGTCCCGGCGCTGGGTCCCCTTCCCGTCGCCAGGCACACGAACACACGCCCGTCCTACACGCCTGCCCTCATTCACGCTCCCTCATTCTGACCTCATTCCGACCCCATGACCTCATCCAGCCTCATATCTGGCCCCATTCCGGCGCCAGGCCGCGCCTGGGCAGCCCTCACTGCGCCGTGCCGCACAGCGCGCTAGGGCGCGTTTCAGACCGGTCTGCTGCAGGGATGAACGCCACCACCGCATCCGGGTCATCGATGTCGAGCTGCGGCAGCGGCACCGTCAGCGCTTCGTCGGTGGCGATGGCCACGATGTCCGGGTCGTCCGGATACAGCGAGCGGCTTGCCGACGCCGGGGGCGATGCACCCTCGATCTTGGGCATGGCGGCGTGCTGGAAGCCCTCGACCAGCACCAGGTCGCAGGGGCTCATGTGCGCGAGGTGCTCTTCGAGTGTGGGCTCGGGGGCGCCGCGCAGCTCGTGCATCAGCGCCCAGCGCTGGTCGGTGGTAACCAGCACCTCGGTGGCACCGGCCTCGCGGTGGCGCCACGAGTCCTGCCGGGCTTGTCGATATCGACCCGATGGTGGGCGTGCTTGATGACCGACACCGTCAGCCCCGCCCGGGATAAAGCGGGGAATGAGCTGCTCGATCAGCGTGGTCTTGCCGGAGCCGGACCAGCCGGCGAAAACCAAAGACCACCGGCCCGGGCCGTACCGGCGCCACGTCCTTCCCGGCCTGTTCCTGCCGGTACACCGGCGAAGAGATTCCCGCCTGCCCCGACGAAGTCCGTTCGCCCTGCCCCGCCGCCGGGAAGGCATGGTCTGCGGTTTCGGCACGCTCACCCATGGCGCTCAGGTCCGGGCGGCCACGTAGGCCTCGAGCTGGCGCACGTCGGCCGGCATCCGCACCCAGCGCTGGGCACGCGCCTCAGTCCTTCCAGTCCGGCCGGCACCGGCGGCTGCTGGCCGATGGCCTCGACGATGCTTTCGGCAAACTTGGCCGGCAGCGCGGTTTCGAGGCAGAGCATGGGAATGCCCGGCTCGCGGTACGCCTGCGCCACCTTCAGGCCGTCGGCCGTGTGGGTGTCGACCAGCACGCCGGCCTTCTGGTGCCAGTGGCGGATGGTGCTGCAGCCGGTCGGCGTAGGTGCTGCGGCCGGACACGAAGCCCCATGCGGCCGCCTTCGCAAAAGGCATCGGTACCGGCGAGGTCGAACTCGCCGGTTTCGCCCAGCTGCTGCCACAGTGCCCCTGACCCGTTCGGCATCCCCCCCATGCAGGTCGAAGACGAAGCGCTCGAAGTTGGACGCCTTGGAGATGTCCATCGACGGGCTGGAGGTGGCATGGGTATCGCGCGCGCTGCGCACACGATAGCGGCCGGTACGGAAGAACTCGTCCAGCACGTCGTTCTCGTTGGTGGCCACCACCAGCCGGCGGATGGGCAGGCCCATCCGTTTGGCGATGTGACCGGCCAGCACGTTGCCGAAGTTGCCGCTGGGCACGGTGAACGAGACCCTGCTGCGGCTGGCCGTCGGCGCCGTACGAGCTGGCCGGCCGGCCAGCAGATAGCCCCGGAAGTATTACACCACCTGGGCACTACGCGTGCCCAGTTGATGGAATTGACGCTGCCGATGCTGTGCCTTTCCTCCCGAAGGCGAGGTCGCCGGCGACGGCTTTCACGAGGTCCTGGCAGTCGTCGAACACGCCCTCGATGGCGATGTTGTAGATGTTGTCGTCCATCAGGCTGAACATCTGCGCGCGCTGGAAGGCGCTCATCCGGCCGGCCGGCGAGAGCATGAACACGCGCAGGTGCTGGCGGCCGCGCATCGCGTACTGGCGGCGCTGCCGGTATCCCCGAGGTGGCACCGACGATGTTCAGCCAGCGGTCCTGCTTGAGCAGCGTGTACTCGAACAGCCGGCCCAGCAGCTGCATGGCCATGTCCTTGAAGGCCAGCGTGGGGCCGTTGGAGAGCTGCTCGATGTACAGCGGGCCCTGCGCGTCCGAGGCCGGCTCCAGCGGCACCAGGGCGTGATGTCTCGGTGCCGAAGATGGCCCGGCGTGTAGGGTCTCGTCGATCAGGCGTTTCAGGTCGTCGGCCGGATGTCATCGCAGTAGCGCGACAGCACCTGGAAGGCCAGGTCGGCGTGGGACAGGCCGCGCGACGACTGCAGCGCGTGGCGTCGTCGATCTGCGGGATGCTGGCCGGCATCACCAGGCCGCCATCGGGCGCCAGGCCGCCGAGCAGGATGTCGGAGAAACGCTGGGGGCATGCCGCCCGGGTGGACAGATATTCCATGGTCGTCCTGTTCAGATTGGGCAGAAGTACCGTGCGCCCTGCAGCGATGCGTACGGAATGGCTCCGAAGCCTGGCCCGCCCGCGGACGATGATGCCGTGGCGGGCCGGTCAGGCCATCAGTTGAGCTGTTCGACGCGCAGCCGCACCACGCTGGACGGCACCGACGGCAGGGCCTCGATGCGCCCGATGGCGGCATCGATGCGCTGTTCCACCGTGCGGTGCGTCATCAGGATGATGTCGGTGGTGGGTTCGCCCTCGGCCGGCTGGCGCTGGATCACGGCATCGATCGACACGCCTCGTCGGCCAGGATGCGCGTGATGTCGGCCAGCACGCCTGGCTCGTCCCTTACCTGCGCGCGCGCAGGGTAGTAGGCGGTTTCCATCTGGTCGGCCGGCAGTACGGGCACGGGTTGCAGCTGGTCCTGGCGGAAGGCCAGATAGGGCACACGAGTGTTCGTCGGCCACGTCGGTCATCCGCGCCACGTCCACCAGATCAGCCACCACGGCGCTGGCCGTGGGCAGCTTGCCGGCACCCGGACCGTAGTAGGGGTCTCGCCCACGGCATCACCTTGACCCAGACGGCGTTCATGGCGCCCTCGACGTTGGCCAGCAGGCGGCGTTCGGGAATCAGCGTGGGATGCACGCGCAGCTCGATGCCGTCGGCACGGCGGCGGGCAATACCAGCAGCTTGATGCGATAGCCCAGCCGGCCGGCGTAGGTGAAAGTCCCTCGGCCGCCAGCCTGCTGATGCCTCGATGTAGGCCCCTGTCGAAGCTGCACCCGGCACGCCGAAGGCCATCGAGGGCCAGCAGCGTGGCCGTGTGCGCGGCATCCACCCCTCGATGTCGAAGGTGGGATCGGCCTCGGCATAGCCGCAGCCGCTGCGCATCGGCCAGTGCCGCGTCGAACGACAGCCCCCTGTCGCGCATTTCCGAGAGGATGAAATTGGTGGTGCCGTTGATGATGCCGGCGCAGCATGTCGATCCGGTTGGCGGCCAGCCCTCGCGCAGCGCCTTGACGATGGGGATGCCCCGCCACCGCGGCCTCGAAGGCCACCATCACGCCCTGCCTCGCGGGCCTTTGCGAAGATCTCGTTGCCGTGCACGGCCAGCAGCGCCTTGTTGGCCGTGACCACCTGCTTGCCCTTTGCAATGGCAGCCAGCACCACGTCACGGGCCACGGTAGTGCCACCCATCACCTCGACCAGCACATCGATGGCCGGGTCGTTGACGATGTCGAAAGGATCCTCGCTGATGGCAATGTCGGGCCCGACCATCTTGCGGACCGCATCCAGCCCACGAGGACACCACCCGCGTCACGCGGATCCGGCAGCCGGAGCGCCGGCTGATTTTCGTCGGCATTGTTCTTCAGGACCTCAAACACACCACTGCCGACCGTTCCCAGTCCGAGCAGTCCGACCTTGATCTCTTTCATACGCTGGTAATGACTCCTGGTTGTGTGGCGGGCCGCCGGGTGAGGCATCCATCGATACCCGATGCGCGCGCAGCCCCTGTCTGTCTGTGTCCGCCGCCGGGCGGTGTATACTGTCGGCCCCGCCGCTTCGGCGAAGGCAACCGGCTGGACGGCGGGCATGGACGGCGTGCCCCTCACCGCAACGTGGCACCCGGTCCGGGTAACGGCTCGCCCCTGACGGCCACAGGGCAGCGATCCCTGGCCCCAGAGCGTGTCATGGCCTCGAGACCTTGACGGCCAGCCCGGTAGTCGGCCGAAACGGTCGACCCGGGTGAGCGCCTCGGTGAGGTCGTCCGAATTGGGCAGGAACACCACCCGGAAGTGGTCGTGCTCCGGCCAGTTGAAACCGGTCCCCTGCACCAGCAGCACCTTCTGGTGCTCGAGCAGCTGCAGGATGAACTGCTGGTCATCGCGACCGGGTAGAACGCCGGGTCCAGCCGCGGGAACAGGTACAGCGCCGCCCGCGGCTTCGACGCAGCTCACGCCCTGGGATGCTGGTGACCATGTCCCAGGCCAGGTCACGCTGGCGGGCCAGACCGCCCGCCCGGGCGCACCAGCTCGTTGATGCTCTGGTAGCCGCCCAGCGCCGTCTGGATGCCCATCTGGCCGGGCACGTTGGCACACAGCCGCATGGAGGCCAGCATGGTCAGCCCCTCCAGATAGTCGCCGGCATGGCGCTTGTCGCCGGAGACGATCATCCAGCCGGCGCGATAGCCGCAGGCCCGGTAGTTCTTGGACAGGCCGTTCGCGGTGATGAACAGCACGTCGTCGGCCAGCGAGGCGATGGAGGTATGGGTGGCGCCGTCGTAGAGGATCTTGTCGCTGGATCTCGTCGGCAAAGATGATCAGGTCGTTCTGCCGGGCGATCTCGATGATGCCCTGCAGCACGTCATCCGGATACAGCGCCCCGGTGGGGTTGTTGGGGTTGATGACGACGATGGCCTTCGTGCGCTCAGTGACCTTCGCGCGCATATCGTCCAGATCGGGCAGCCAGCCGGCGCCCTCGTCCGCACATGTGAGTGCACGGCGGTGCCCCGAGCAGGCTCACGGCCGCCGTCCACAGCGGATAGTCGGGTGTGGGCACCAGCACCTCGTCGCCGGCATCGAGCAGCGCGTTGAGCGACAGCACGATCAGCTCGCTCACACCGTTGCCGATGTAGATGTCGTCGACCGTCACACCGCGAATGCCCTTGAGCTGCGAATAGTGCATGACGGCCTGCGGGCCGGAGGGACAGGCCCCTGGAGTCGGGTAGCCGGAGGCATCAGCAGGTTGGCCATGATGTCCTGGCGCACTTCGTCAGGTGCATCGAAGCCGAACGGCGCCATGTTGCCGATGTTGAGCTTGATGATGCGCTGCCCTTCTTCTTCCATCTGCTTCGCCCGGGCAGGACAGGACACGGATGTCATAACAGACGTTGGCCAGTTTTGCAGAACTTGTGGATGGTTTTCATGATGAGACAGGGGCACCACCGGAACGGGGCGGCAACGCAGGGCAATGCACGGGTACCGGGGCCAGGGCATGCTGCCGGTGCCCTGCAGGCCGTCGAAGCACGCCCCCAGTTCTTCCCCCAAGGTGCGTTACTATGGGAAGCTTAATCGCATAATGTCACACCGGGACGCGACCACTGGAAACGTGTGATGAGCGTATTTGTCCCCCGCAGGGCCGTGAACGGGCCCCTGCACGCGCCGCACGTCCCGCCGAACGACTGGTTTTCCCACCCGATGAAAATCTGCACGCCGACCGCCACGACGATCTCAATGCCATCACCGCCTACGGTGAGGGCTGAGTAAAGTGAGCGGCATCCGCCACGAGGGCGCCCTGCTGATCCGCCCGGAGGCCGGTGCTGCTCTGGAGTGTGGCGGGCTTCGAGTGCACTGACGCCGGACATCCTGCTGGCGCTGGCGGCTGACTGCGTGCTGGCACCTGCAGCTGGCACGGTGCCTGCCGGGTACTGCTGCAGGAACAGCGGCGCCGGTGCAGGCCGCCCCCTCCCCGATGCGGGAACCGGTGCCACCCTGCAGACCGATACCACGCCGGAAACGGTGCTCCCACCAGTCAGGCACGACCACCCTGGTGGCCTGCCGGCAACGCCACATCGGGCGACGCGCCCGCCTTCCCCGGCCGGAGGTGATCCTGCTGGTACCGGCAACCGGTCAGCAGTTTCCGCATCCGCGCTCGGCCCGCCACTGCAGCAGGCCGGCATTGGCCTGGAGGCCATGGACACGGTGGCGAGCCCTGCCGCACCTACAGCATCCTGATGGCCGAGGGCGTCCTGGGTCCTGCGCGCTGCCTATTACGGGTGATTTCTCATCGCCGTACACCGCAGTCTCTCTTCGATTTCTCCCGTTTTTCTGCTCTCGTGAACAGACCTTCCCGCCACCCCTCCCGCCCTGCAACCCGGCGACACCGTGCCCGATTTCACCGCCGAAACCACCAGCGGCCCGCTCGCATTTTTCCGATCTCAACGGCAAGCTGGTGGTGCTGGTACTTCTACCCGAAGGACAACACCCCGGCTCAGCACCGAAGCAGCGACTTTTGCCGCCGCCTGGCAGGATTTCGTGAAGGCCGGCGCCGAGGTCTATGGCATCCGCGCGACAGCCTGAAGAGCCACGCCACTTCCGCGCAAGCGCGAACTCGCCGTTCGAGCTGGTCAGCGACCGACGAGACGCTGTGCGAAGCCGTTCGGTGTCATGCAGCTCAAGAAC
>BNJS01003954.1_pt1 | contig 69512 bp, 79 predicted proteins | sample 8540461 | NCBI WGS metagenome assembly BNJS01 (sample SAMD00202454, study PRJDB9452) | human saliva metagenome | isolation source: human saliva | place: Japan
TATGCTTTAATAACCACTGATATGCAGCTGTTGATTTCAAATGAAATATCAATATCATGGTCACGATTATCATCAGATAAATCAACTGCCAAACCAAGTTGATGTTTCACAAGCGCGAGATCGCATCATATTGATCTGCTAAAGCTTTACCATCGAGCTACTACATATGTGATATATAGTTCTAATTGTTGTGCATACGAACGATAGCCACTTACTAAGTATAAATTAATAGTATCCCTACTTGCAGCTTCAAACATGTTCACTAATGCACTCGCCGCTTCACTACGTAAGTATTGTGTACCATTGGAATTAACATTGACTATAGTCAAGTCAGGACTGGGATTTCAATCAGAATCAATCGGATGATTCTTGTTGTAATCTTCTGAATAAGAATACAGTCATCGTATCGATTGTTGATTCAGGAGTTGGAGTAGGAGTTGGTGATGGTGTAGGACTAGGGCTTGGCGTAGTTTCTACTGAACTATTCTGACTCGACTGAATAACGGATAAACAATCTTGGCAATCTTTTTCAGATAAAGTACGTGATGTAAGGCATTAACTTAAATAATAAGATAAATAAAGACACCAAAACAAAATTGAGAGAGACCAATCAGTATGCAGTTCGTAATTGATATTTATCTGTGCTTTTCATGGATAATATTATAACATCTAAACCCATAAAAAGTATAAAAGGAGACGATGGGAAAACCATGCTCTCGATGACCCAGCAACGTGCTAGATTTTGCTTGCGCTATTTTTCGCCGCTACAGTGCCTTAACTACTGTGTTCGGGATGGGTACAGTGTGGCACTGCGCCATCATCACCGGATCTTACGCTTCTTTCAGGGTTTTCTGTTCCTGAAAACTAAATAACAGTTTCTGACTTTGTCTTTTCAAACAGTTGTGTGTGCGTTCTCTCGTGAATAAATCTTCGACCTAATGAGTATCAGTCAACTGAATGTATCCTTCTGCCCCATCTCTGACCTATCAACCTCGTCGTCTTCAAGGGGTCTTATTCATTTGAAATGATGGGAAATCTAATCTTGAGTCGGTTTCACGCTTAGATGCGCCAGCGTTTATCGGTCCGTTCTCAGCTATCCAGCTATGCGCTGGCGTGAGCAACTGGTACCGTAGGAACGTCACCTGGTCCTCTCGTACTAGAGGGCAGCTCTCCTCAAATTTCCAACGCCCCACAACAGATGGGGACCGAACTGTCTGCGACGTTCTAGACCCAGCTCGCGTACACGCTTTAATGGGCGGACAGCCCAACCCTTGGAAGCGAATTCACCTCCAGGATGCGATGAGCCGACATCGAGGTGCCAAACCTCGCCGTCGATGTGAACTCTTGGGCGAGATCAGCCTGTTACCCCCAGGGTAGCTTTTATCCGTTAAGCGACAGCCATTCCATTCTACCGCCGGATCACTAACGCCGACTTTCGTCCCTGCTCGACTTGTTTTGTCTCGCGGTCAAGCACTCTTCTGCGTTTGCGCTCGATGAATGATTTCCAACCATTCTGAGAGTACCTTTGTGCGCCTCCGTTACTCTTTGGGAGGCGACCGCCCTGAGTCAAACTGCCCATCTGCCACGGTCCTCTAGCCGGATCACGGCTTAGAGTTAGAATTTCAATTAAGTAAGAGTGGTATCCCAACAGTGACTCCTCTGATCCCGAAAGACCAGTCTCATCGTCTCCCACCTATCCTGTGCATACTTAACCGAAACTCAATAGCAGACTACAGTAAAAGCTCCATGGGGTCTTTCCGTCTAGTTGCGGGTAACCTGCATCTTCACAGGTACTAGATTTCACCGAGTCTGCTGCCGAGACAGTGCCCAAAATCATTACACCTTTCGTGCGGGTCCAGAACTTACCTGACAAGGAATTTCGCTACCTTGGGACCGATTATAGTTACGGCCGCCGTTCACTGGGGCTTCGGTTCAATGCTTCGACTTGCGTCGACAAATCCTGACCTTCCAGCACCGGGCAGGTGTCACTATACTTCGTCTTGCGACTTCGCGAAACTATGTTTTTAGTTAAACAGTTGCTAGGGCCTATTCACTGCGGCTCTTTCGGCACCCCTTATTGCTAACGTACCGGGGTCAATTTGCCGAGTTCATGGCAACAGTTCTCTCGCTCCTGTAGAGCTACTCGCCTCAACCACCTGTGTCGGTTTTTGGTACGGGCCGCTAGTAAATTATCGCTAGAAGCTTTTCTTGAGACCTGAGTATCACCCTCTTCACTACTTGCTCGCGCGTTCGCTTGAGTCAAGCCTTTGGCAGGTATCCAGCGCGCGGATTTGCCTACGCCACTCTCCTGCTTGCCTTGCCCAATCCATTCAGGACTTGGGTTAACCCTATCTGTCACTCCATCACTTTACTCGCTGGGTGCAGGAATATCAACCTGCTGTCCATCGACTACGCCTTTCGGCCTGGCCTGGGTCCCGACTTACCCAGGGCGGACAGACCTTCCCCTGGAAACCTTGGTTTGTTCGGTGTGTGGGATTCTCACCCACATCTCGCTACTCACACCGGCATTCTCACTTCCATACGCTCCAGCACTCCTTGCGGTATACCTTCAATGCTGCTATGGAACGCTCCCCTACCACTTATACCTAAGTATAAATCCATAGATTTCGGTATTCACGCTTGGCCCCAGTTAATTTTTCGGCGCAGAGATACTCGACTAGTGAGCTGTACGCACTCTTTGAAGGATGGCTGCTTCACGAGCCAACCTCCTGAGCTGTTTGCGCGTCTCACATCCCTTTTCCACTAGCGTAAATTTTGGGACCTTATCTGATGATCTGGGCTGTTTCCCGCTGACCATGGACCTTATCACCCACAGTCTGACTGCTGAATATTCTTGCCCGGCATTCGGGTTTGAGTATCATTTGGTACGGCGAGGATGCCGCCCGCATGATTTCAGTGCTCTACCTCAGGTAGAATTCGTTCAACGCTAGCCCTAAAAGCTATTTCGGGGAGAACCAGCTATCGCCGTGTTCGATTGGAATTTCTCCGCTAATCACAAGTCATCCGCCAACTTTTCAGCAGGGGTCGGTTCGGTCCTCCAGCTGGATTCACCCAGCCTTCAACCTGCTCATGACTAGATCGCTCGGCTTCAGGTCTATCTCTACGCGCTGCCACCCTATTGAGATTCGCTTTCGCTACGGCTCCGCATTGTCTGCTTAACCTCGCATGCAAAGATAACTCGCCGGTTCATTCTACAAAGGCAGCCATCACACCTTAATGTGCTCTGACTTTTTGTAAGCATACGGTTTCGGATCTATTTCACTCCGCTCCGCGCATTCTTTTTCATCTTTCCCTCATGGTACTGGTTCACTATCGGTCATATAGGAGTATTTAGCCTTACCGGATGGTCCCGGTTGATTCCGTCAGAGTTTCACGTGCTCCGACGTACTCAGGATACCACTCGCGTGAATCGAGATTTCGCCTACAGGGCTTGCACCTTCTGCGGCTGACCTTTCAATGCCATTCGACTATCTCTTTTCAATCACTTTCTGTGGTCCTACTACCCCAGCTCTTTGCTGGTTTGGGCTGCTCCGATTTCGCTCGCCACTACTCTCGGAATCATTGTTATTTTCTTCTCCTCCAGGTACTAAGATGTTTTCCAATTCCTGGGTTGCCTTCTCTTAAGTTATGTATTGGCTTAAGGATGATAAAAGCTTTTCAACTTTATCGGGTTTTCCCCATTCGGATACCCCGGATCGTTGCCTGTGTACGACTCCCCGAGGCGTTTCGCAGTTATCTGCGTCCTTCTTCTGCTCTATATGCCAAGACATCCACCGTACGCTCTTACTAATTTAATCACTTATATACGTTTATGCTTTACGAGAACTGTTAACTATTTCGTTTTAGACTTTTTTAGTTAATCTTGTTATCACAACTTTTCGAAAAAGACCTATCTATTGTCTTCTTCTGTTATTCAGTTTTCAAAGAACAGCTACTCCTTTTGAGTTACCTCTTGCGAGATCCTCAAAACTAAACAGGTAATAAAACTTCTAAACAACTTTTTACTTCACATCTTTCTCCTTAGAAAGGAGGTGATCCATCCCACGTTCTCGTAGAGATACCTTGTTACGACTTGACCCCAATCACTAGTCCTACCTTCGACAGCTCCCTTCCTTGCGGTTAGGCCACCCGGCTTCGGGTATTACCAGCTCTCATGGTATGACGGGCGGTGTGTACAAGGCCGAAACGTATTCACCGCGGCATTCTGATCCGCGATTACTAGCGATTCAGCTTCATGAAGTCAGGTTGCAGACTTCAATCCGAACTGAGACTGTCTTTTTAGTGATTCGCTTCCTATCGCTAGGGTCGCTGCACGTTGTAACAGCCATTGTGAGTACGTGTGTAGCCCGAGGCCATAAGGGGCATGATGATTTGACGTCATCCCCACCTTCCTCCGGTTTATCACCGGCAGTCCCTCCAGAGTCCCCAACTGAATGCTGGTAACTGAAGGCAAGGGTTGCGCTCGTTGCGGGACTTAACCCAACATCTCACGACACGAGCTGACGACAACCATGCACCACCTGTCTCCTTGATAACCTCTACTGTATCTCTACAGCTTTGCAAGGGATGTCAAGGCCTGGTAAGGTTCTTCGCGTTGCGTCGAATTAAACCACATACTCCACCGCTTGTGCGGGCCCCCGTCAATTCCTTTATGTTTCACACTTGCGTGCGCATACTCCACAGGCGGAATACTTGTGCGTTAGCTGCGGCACTGAGTTTCCCCAATACTTAGTATTCATCGTTTACGGCGTGGACTACTAGGGTATCTAATCCTAGTTGCTCCCCACGCTTTCGTGCATGAGCGTCAGTCTTTGGCTAGCAAGCCGCCTTCGCCACTGGTGTTCCTCCATATATCTACGCATTTTTACCGCTACATGGAATTCCGCTCCCTCTCAATACTCTAGCCTGCCAGTTTAGAGTGGCTGGATTGGGTTGAGCCAACAATTTAACCACTTGCCCTAACAGGCCGCCTACGCACCCTTTACGCCCAATAATTTCCGGATAACGCTCGCCACCTACGTATTACCGCGGCTGCTGGCGCGTAGTTAGCCGTGGCTTTTCTGATGAGTACCGTCACTTGGATATTCTCTATCTACCGTTCTTCCCTTACAACAGAGCTTTACAACGAAGGCCGTCATCACTCACGCGGCGTTGCTCGGTCAGGGTTTCCCCATTGCCGAAAATTCCCTACTGCTGCCTCCCGTAGGAGTCTGGGCCGTGTCTCAGTCCCAATGTGAGCGTTCACCCTCTCAGGCCGGCTACGCATCATCGTCTTGGTGAGCCGTTACCTCACCAATAACTAATGCGCCATAAGCCCATCCACCAGTGTTTTTAACCTTTAATAATCAGAAGATGCCTTCCGATTACCTATCGGTATTAGTCCCCGTTTCCAGAGATTATCCCAGTCTTCGTGGGTGGGTTGCTATGTATTACTCACCCGTTCGCCACTCCTTCAATCTAGCAAACTAGATTTCCAGCGTTCGACTTGCATGTATTAGGCACGCCGCCAGCGTTCATCCTGAGCCAGGATCAAACTCTTCATTTGATTGACTCTTTTATTTTTACGAAGTCTTTTGCTTCGTATCGTTTTTGCTTGACGTTGTTTATGTGTCTTATTCCTGTTCAGTTTTTCAAAGATCTCTGCACTCTCCTTCCGAAGAGTGCTGTATTAATATACCAAGTATCAAATTACCTGTCAACATATTTTGATATATTTCTAATTTTCATTTTGTGATTCGTAACTCAATCGGTACGATGCTTATTATAGCACCATGCCTTCGTTTTGTAAGCATAAAACATCAAAAATGCCTATTTTAAGGCATATTTTCATATTTCTATTAGTTGCATTTGCAACCATCATTTATTCTACATTTGTTAAAAATATATCATTTTAAAAATCATTTATTAATATGAATCAGTGAATTCACCCATGTTAATCTAAACCCATAAAAAGTATAAAAAGGAGACGATGGAAAACCATGCTCTCGATGACCCAGCAACGTGCTAGATTTGCTTGCGCTATTTTCGCCGCTACAGTGCTTAACTTCTGTGTTCGGGATGGGTACAGGTGTGGCCACTGCGCCATCATCACCGGATCTTGCTTCTTTAGGTTTCTCTGTTCCTGAAAACTAAATAACAGTTTCTGACTTTGTCTTTCTCAAACAGTCGTGTGTGCGTTCTCTCGTGAATAAATCTTCGACCTATTAGTATCAGTCAACTGAATGTATCGCTACACTCCATCTCTGACCTATCAACCTCGTCGTCTTCAAGGGTCTTATTCATTTGAAATGATGAAATCTAATCTTGGAGTCGGTTTCACGCTTAGATGCCTTCAGCGTTTATCGGTCCGTTCTCAGCTATCCAGCTATGCCACTGGCGTGACAGCTGGTGCACCGTAGGAACGTCCACCCTGGTCCTCTCGTACTAGGGGCAGCTCTCCTCAAATTTCCAACGCCCACAACAGATAGGGACCGAACTGTCTCACGACGTTCTGAACCCAGCTCGCGTACCGCTTTAATGGGCGGACAGCCCAACCCCTTGAGGCGAATTCACCTCAGGATGCGATGGGCCGACATCAGGTGCCAAACCTCGCCGTCGATGTGAACTCTTGGGCGAGATCAGCCTGTTATCCCCAGGGTGGCTTTTTATCCGTTAAGCGACGGCCATTCCATTCTGCCGCCGGATCACTAACACCGACTTTCGTCCTGCTCGACATTTTTGTCTCGCAGTCAAGCACTCTTCTGCGTTTGCGCTCGATGAATGATTTCCAACCATTCTGGGAGTACCTTTGTGCGCCTCCGTTGCTCTTTGGGAGGCGACCGCGAGATCAAACTGCCCATCTGCCACGGTCCTCTGGCCGGATCACGGCTTAGAGTTAGAATTTCAATTAAGTAAGAGTGGTATCCCAACAGTGACTCCTCTGATCCCGAAAGACCAGTCTCATCGTCTCCCACCTATCCTGTGCATGCTAACGAAACTCAATAGCAGACTACGGTAAAAGCTCCATGGGGTCTTTCCGTCTGAGTTGCGGGTAACCTGCATCTTCACAGGTGCTAAGATTTCCCGAGTCTGCTGCCGAGACAGTGCCCAAAATCATTACACCTTTCGTGCGGGTCAGAACTTACCTGACAAGGAATTTCCTACCTTAGGACCGTTATAGTTACGGCCGCCGTTCACTGGGGCTTCGGTTCAATGCTTCGACTTGCGTCTGACAAATCCCTTGACCTTCCAGCACCGGGCGGGTGTCACTATACTTCGTCTTGCGACTTCGCGAAGGCTATGTTTTAGTTAAACAGTTGCTGGGGCCTATTCACTGCGGCTCTTTCGGCACCCTTATTGCTAACGTGCGGGGTCAATTTGCCGAGTTCATGGCAACAGTTCTCTCTCTCGCTCACCTTGGGCTACTCGCCTCAGCCACCTGTGTCGGTTTTGGTACGGGCCGCTGGTAAATTATCGCTAGAAGCTTTTCTTGAGACCTGAGTATCACCCTCTTCACTGCTTGCTCGCGCGTTCGCTTGAGGTCAAGCCTTTGAGTATCCGGCGCGGATTTGCCTACGCCACTCTCCTGCTTGCCTTGCCCAATCCATTCAGGACTTGGGTTAACCCTATCTGTCACTCCATCACTTTACTCGCGGGTGCGGGAATGATCAGCACTGCTGTCCATCGACTACGCCTTTCGGCACGGCCTTAGGTCCCGACTTGCGAGGGCGGACGAACCTTCCCCTCGAAACCTTGGTTTTTCGGTGTGTGGGATTCTCACCCACATCTCGCTACTCACACCGGCATTCTCACTTCCATCACGCTCCAGCCTCCTTACGGTATACCTTCAATGCTGTATGGAACGCTCCCCTACCACTTATACCTAAGTATAAATCCATAGATTCGAGTATTACGCTTGGCCCAGTTAATTTTCGGCGCAGAGATGCTCGACTAGTGAGCTGTTACGCACTCTTTGAAGGATGGCTGCTTCTGGGCAACCTCCTAGCTGTTGCGCGTCTCCACATCCTTTTCACTTAGCGTAAATTTTTGGGACCTTATCTGATGATCTGGGCTGTTTCCCTTTTTGACCATGGACCTTATCACCCCACAGTCTGACTGCTGAATATTCTTGCCCGGCATTCGGGTTTGATATCATTTGGTACGGCGAGATGCCGCCCGCAGCATTTCAGTGCTCTACCTCCGGGTAGATTCGTTCAACGCTAGCCCTAAAAGCTATTTCGGGGAGAACCAGCTATCGCCGTGTTCGATTGGAATTTCTCCGCTCAATCACAAGTCATCCGCCAACTTTTCAGCGGGGGTCGGTTCGGTCCTCAGCTGGATTCACCCAGCCTTCAACCTGCTCATGACTAGATCACTACGGCTTCGGGTCTATCTCTACATACTTGCCACCCTATTAAGATTCGCTTTCGCTACGGCTCCGCATTGTCTGCTTAACCTCGCATGCAAAGATAACTCGCCGGTTCATTCTACAAAAGGCACGCCATCACACCTTAATGTCTCTGACTTTTTTGTAAGCATACGGTTTCAGGATCTGTTTCCATCCGCTCCCGCAGTTCGCCATCTTTCCCTCATGGTACTGGTTCTCTATCGGTCATATAGGGTATTGTATACCGGATGGTCGGTTGATTCGTCAGAGTTTCACGTGCTCCGGCATTACTCAGGGATCCCTCGCCGTGAATCGAGATTTCGCCTACAGGGCTTGCACCTTCTGCGGCTGACCTTTCAATGCCATTCGACTATCTCTTTTCAATCACTTTCTGTGGTCCTACTACCCCAGCTCTTTGCTGGTTTGGGCTGCTCCGATTTCGCTCGCCACTACTCTCGGAATCATTGTTATTTTTCTTCTCCCTCCGGTACTAGATATTTCAATTCCACAGGTTGCCTTCTCTTAAGTTATGTATTGGCTTAAGGATGATAAAGCTTTTCAACTTTATCGGGTTCCCCATTCAGGATACCCCCGGATCGTTGCCTGTACGACTCCCCGAGGCGTTTCGCCGTTATCTGCGTCCTTCTTCTGCTCTGTACCAGACATCCACCGTACGCTCTTACTAATTTAATCACTTATATACGTTTATGCTTTACGAGAACTGTTAACTATTTCGTTTTAGACTTTTTAGTTAATCTTGTTATCACAACTTTTCGAAAAAGACCTATCTATTGTCTTCTTCTATTCAGTTTTCAAAAGAACAGCTACTCCTGTCTGCAGGTTACCTCTTGCGAGATCCTCAAAACTAAACAGGTAATAAAACTCTTAAACAACTTTTTGCTTCACATCTTTCTCCTTAGAAGGTGATCCATCCCCACGTTCTCGTAGAGGATACCTTGTTACGACTTTGACCCCAATCACTAGTCCTACCTTCGACGGCTCCTTCCTTGCGGTTGAGCCACCGGCTTCGGGTATTACCGGCTCTCATGGTATGACGGGCGGTGTGTACAAGGCCGAACGTATTCTACGCGGCATTCTGATCCGCGATTGCTAGCGATTCAGCTTCATGAAGTCGAGTTGCAGGCTTCAATCCGAACTGAGACTGTCTTTTGGTGATTCGCTTCCTATCGCTAGGTCGCTGCGCGTTGTAACAGCCATTGTAGTACGTGTGTAGCCCAGGCCATAAAAGAGGGGCTTGATGATTTGACGTCATCCCCACCTTCCTCCAGTTTCTTTATCACCGGCAGTCCCTCAGAGTCCCCAACTGAATCCTTTTGGTAACTGATCAGAGCGAGGTTGCGCTCGTTGCCGGGACTTAACCCAACATCTCACGACACGAGCTGACGACAACCATGCACCACCTGTCTCCTTGATAACCTCTACTGTATCTCTACAGCTTTGCAAGGGATGTCAAGGCCTGGTAAGGTTCTTCGCGTTGCGTCGAATTAAACCACATACTCCACCGCTTGTGCGGGCCCCCGTCAATTCCTTTATGTTTCACACTTGCGTGCATACTCCACAGGCGGAATACTTATTGCGTTAGCTGCAGCACTGAGTTTCCCCAATACTTAGTATTCATCGTTTACGGCGTGGACTACTAGGGTATCTAATCCTGTTGCTCCCCACGCTTTTCGTACATGAGCGTCAGTCTTTGGCTGTAAAGCCGCCTTCGCCACTGGTGTTCCTCCATATATCTACGCATTTTACCGCTACACATGGAATTCCACTTGCCTCTCCAATACTCTAGCCTGACAGTTTAAGTGGCTGGATTGGGTTGAGCCCAACAATTTAACCACTTACTTAACAGGCCGCCTACGACCCTTTACGCCCAATAATTCCGGATAACGCTCGCCACCTACGTATTACCGCGGCTGCTGGCACGTAGTTAGCCGTGGCTTTCTGGTAAGGTACCGTCACTTAGATATTCTCTATCTACCGTTCTTCCCTTACAACAGAAACTTTGCTGAAGGCCGTCATCACTCACGCGGCGTTGCTCGGTCGATTTCCCCATTGCGAAAAATTTCCCTACTGCTGCCTCGCGTGGAGTCTGGGCCGTGTCTCGGTCCAATGTGGCCGTTCACCCTCTCAGGCCGGCTGCATCATCGTCTTGGTGGGCCGTTACCTCACCAACTAACTAATGCGCATAAGCCCATCCACCAGTGTTTTTAACCTTTAATAATCGAAGATGCCTTCCGATTACCTATCCGGTATTAGTCCCCGTTTTCCAGAGATTATCCCAGTCTTCGTGGGTAAGGTTGCTATGTATTACTCACCCGTTCGCCACTCCTTCAATCTAGCAGAGCTAGATTTCCAGCGTTCGACTTGCATGTATTAGGCACGCCGCCGACGTTCATCCTGAGCGGGATCAAACTCTTCATTTGATTGACTCTTTTATTTTACGAAGTCTTTTGCTTTCATATCCTCGACGTTGTTTATGTGTCTTATTCCTGTTCAGTTTTCAAAGATCTCTGCCTCTCTTCTTTCGAAGGTGCTGTATCAATGTCAAGTATCTGACTTCATGTCAATGTATCATTTTTCAAGATTTTCCATGTCTGCATAGAGCAGCCGTTCGAGACTGCTTCATTTCATGCATTCATTAGAAATCAAAAGTTATGTTCTGACTTCATACGTTCAGCTAAAAGCAAGTGCGGATTCTGCACTACTTACGTGCACATCTGCATTGCTTCGAGAATCTCATCGAGCAAATCTGTTTTGCAGTTGCTTCTGCAGAGTTCTCTAGCTTTTTCTTCACGAATTTCCTTAAGTTCCATCGACGTTCTTCAATACGACGTGATGTTTCACGGTCAAAAAGTTTCTACCTGTTCGGCTGGAATAAGTTTACCGATGATAACATTTTCCTTAAGACCTTCAAGTTTATCGACCTTACCTCTAACTGCAGCTTCTGCTAAGAACTCTTGTTGTTTCTGGAAGGATGCAGCAGATAAGAATGAATCTGTTTCAACAGCTGACTTGGAGATACCCTAAGAGTAACGGACCAAACTAGCTGGTTTCTTTCCATCAAACAATAGATCTTCGTTAATTGCGTTCATGATTGCTAGTGATAATGTCTATCGGCCCATAAGCCAGAGTCATTACCTTCGATAACGATGACTTTCTTTAACATCTGTGATCATTACTTTAAGTGCTTATCAGAAATATCGATGGACTGATGAAGGTAAACCTTCTTAACTTCCTTCAGATATATTCCTGAACTGCTCTTACACGAGCTACTTCCAACAGTTCCTTTCGGGCGATTGGACCTTCAGTTAACTTATCACCCGCAGATACACTGATCGCCGATATTTAGTTCTGACGCTTAACCTGTGTTAAGTCACTTGTGTTCGATAGATTCATTTTCATTAGATACAACAATAACTGTACCTGTCTTGTTTTCATTGTCATGTACATCGGTGATTTCACCATCAATCTTAGAGATGACAGCTCAATCCCTTAGGTGCACGTGCTTCGAGATAATTCTTCTACGAGAAGACCCTGTGTAATATCACCCGTTCGTGTTGCAACACCACCAGTGTGGAAGTTACGCATGGTTAGCTGTGTACCGGGTTCACCGATCGCCTGAGCAGCCCATGATACCGATAGCTTCGCCTTCTTCAACAAAAGGTTACCTGCTAGCCATGTTACGTCCATAGCACCACGGCAGATGCCGTTTGTGGATTCACATGTGAATACGTTGCGGATATAAACTTCTTCAACTTCCAGCCGCAATAACCTTCTGTGCTACAAGTCTTCATCTACTAATGCATCGCCTTCGACAATCACTTCGCCTGTCTTGGGATCTAGATTGGCTTTTTGTGTAGCGTCCAACGATACGATCGAATAAACCTTCAATGATACTGGCTTTTCATCTGGACGTAGAATCTTATCTTCCATAGATGTTCTTAACAAGATATCCGCACGTTTCTGTTCACAGTCCTCTTCGCCGATAATACTTCTTGAGCAACATCGACAAGACGACGTGTTAAAGTATCAAGATTCAGCGATCTTTTAAGGCTGTATCTGTCAATCCCTCACGTACACCGTGAGTGGAAAATAAAAAGAACTCTGATACGCTCATACCTTCACGGAAACATGGGTAAATTGGAACTTCGATAATAGATGGTTGGTATTCCTTACAGGGACTTAGACTGTGTGGGACGAGCCATCAATCCACGCATACCAAGCTAACTGTGTAAAGTGGTCTGCTTGTTACCACGGGCACTAGATACAGCCATCATGTTGATTGGGTTCATACGTGCCATGGATTCCATCAAGTTGTTACCAACATCATTCTTAACATCATTCAGAGTGAGGAGAACTTCGCTTCCCATTCCTGAGGTGTTAATAGACCTCTGTCACATGTCATATTGAACTGTTCAGCCTTTTACGACTGCAGCTACTAGTGCTTCTCTTGTTAGGTGCTACAGAGATATCGCTGGGGCTACAGTCATACCTGCTAATGTTGAATAGAATTGTCCATATCCTTCAAGCTATCAAGATGTCTGATGTGCCGTTTGTCTTGTAGTGATCAAAAGACAGCTGCAATCAAGTTTCCTAAGTCCTTCTTCTTGAATTCAGATGCTACCTTACGGCTAGCAAATTCCTTCTTGATATCTGTACCTAGTGGGACAAACTCTGAATCTGGTGTTGCCTTTAGATTTTCTGGAGTTACCTCATTGGGGGTATGGAAATCTGCAGAATACACCATTAAAGATAATCTTACCAACTGATATTAATAAGTATTTGTTATTTTGTTCTTCTGTAAAAGCCTGTCTTATTAACTGCTCTTGCGGGGAAAGGGACAATACAGTTATGTAAGTGAACAACACCTGTCTGAGTATGCCATCATTACTTCGTTGACATCCTTGAATACGTGTCCTTCGTTCTCACTGTATCTTCTCCATCTTGCTGCTTCAGTCTTTTCACCAAGCTGTTCGAGAGCATCTGCCTTCTTCTTGAACTCTTCAGCTGTTTCTTCCATGTTCAAGTAGAAGTTACCTAATACTAAGTCCTGTCGAGTGTAACGATAGGCTTACCATCCTTAGGACCTAAGATATTGTTAGAACCTAACATCAGACTTCAGTTTCAGCTCTTGCCATCTCACTTATTGGGAGATGGACGGCCATCTGAGTCTGCGTCGAAAGTCCGCATTGAACGCGGGACATACTAACAGATGTACACAGATTGCACGACCTTCAACTAAGCGTGGGAAGAACGCATGATACCTAAACAGTGAAGTGTGGGTGCACGGTTTTAAGAATACTGGGTGGTTCGATATTGCTTTTCCACAACATCCCAAACACGTGGGTCTTGGCAGCCGAATTAGCTTCTCAGCTGTCTTTAGGGTTGAGATACAATCTGTAAGTTTACTAATTCGTTAATAACAAATGGCTTATATAAGTTAATTGCCATTTTCCTTAGGTAATCCGCACTGCCATCTTGAGGTATGGTCCAATTGCAGATAACAGAACGGCCAGAGGGAGTCGACACGCTTACCTAATAAGTTCTGACGGAAACGTCCCTGCTTACCCTTTAAGGAGTGAGATAGAGACTTGAGTGCACGTCCACAGCACCTGTAATTGCCTTAGAACGACGACCGTTATCAGATTAACGCATCGACAGCTTCCTGTAACATACGCTTTTCATTTTTGAACGATAATTGCAGGGTTTCAAGTTCAAGTAACTTCTTTAAACGGTTGTACGGTAATAACACGACGGTATAAAGTCGTTTTAAGTCAAGAAGTCGTGAAATCGACCACATCCAACTGCAACATTGGACGAGATCTGGTGGGATAACTGGTAATACAGTTAATACCATCCATTCTGGCTTGTTATCTGAACTACGGAAATGCTTCTACTGTTTCCAAACTGGAGTTAACTTCTTCGCTTATCACCTGTGAGACTTTTCGGGCCCCATAATTGCTGTATATTCAGCTTCAACGTCACATTGACTCAACAATGTCTTAATCGCTTCTGCACCTGTTTTGTCGCAACGAAGCTACCGCTAGATAGCGTTATTTCTCACGGTATTCCTTCTCGAGAAAGAATCTGTTTGTATTCAAGCTTTGTATCACCTGGGTCGGTTACAATCCAAGATACAAGTATAGCCTCTTCTAATGATTTAGGTGCTACGTTTTAATAGAAGTGCCATACGGGAAGAATTCCACGTAATACCAAAGTATGATGCTACTGGAGCAGCGAGTTCAATATGACCCATACGTTCACGACGAACGCTAGCCTTTGTGATTTCAACACCACAGCGGTCGCAGACTACGCCTTGATAACGATCTTCTTGAACTTTCACAAGCGCACTCAGTCCTTAGTAGGACCGAAAATGCGTTCGCAGAATAAACCATCACGCTCGGGCTTCTGAGAACGATAGTTGATTGTTTCTGGCTTCTTAACTTCGCCATATGACCAAAGCAAAAGTTTTTCTGGTGATGCCAGACCGACTTTAATCGCTGTAAAGTTATTAATATTCATCTAAGCATCCTCATGATTGATCTTCTCGAAAGTCATCGAACCCTACGGTCGTCTGCCTCAGGAATTTCTTCATCTAATTCATCTTTTGATTGTTAGATTTTCGTTTGATTCCGCATCATTTACAAGTGTGGATGGGTTAAAATCAAGTGCTGTTTCTTCCTTGAGTTCTTCCTGTTCCATCTGGCGAGATCCATCTCGTTACCCGGCGTCATCCATCGTACGTGCGTCAATCGCAGAGCTTGTAACTCGTGTACTAATACGGAATGACTCAGGAAGTACCAGCTTCTGGCATATCCTTACCCTTCACAATTGCTTCGTGTAGTCTTTGTACGTCCAGCAATATCATCCGACTTCACAGTCAAAGATTTCTTGTAATACATGGATGCACCATATGCTTCAAGGCCCAAAGCTTCCATCTCACCAAATCTCTGACACCATTCTGTGCCTTACGCCTAATGGCTGTTTGTGTAACAAGTGAGTATGGACCAGTTGCGAGCATGTGACTTATCGTCAACCATGTATGCAAGCAATCATATACATGACACCAACAGAGATACGATCATCCTTATACGCTTCACCTGTACGTCCATCATATAGAACATACTTTCACCATCTGGTGAGGTTAGATTCCTTCATGATTTCACGTAAGTCTGTTAGATACCGTCAAATACTAGGTCACAAACTTCACACCCTAACTGCTTCTGCGAAACCAAGATGTGACTTCTAATACCTGTCCGATGTTCGCTGTGAGATGGTGCACCGAATGGGTTCAACATAATGTCGATAGGAGTACCATCCTGACATGGCATATCTTCAACTGGGTTGTTGATACGAGATGACACCCTTATTTACCATGACGTCCAGCCATCCTTATCACCCTCAAGATCTTACGCTTCTGAACGATATAAACCTTAACAACTTCATTTTACTCTGGCGGAAGTTCGCGGTCTTCCTTACGCTTGAATACGCGGATACTGTGAACAATACCAGCACCACCATGTGGTACCTTGAGGGAGTTATCACGCACTTCACGTGACTTCTCACCGAAGATTGCCATCAATAACTTCTCTTCTGGAGTTTGGTCTGTTTGACCCTTAGGGAGTAACCTTACCAACAGGATATCTCCCTCCTTCACTTCTGCACCGACCATGACGATACCACGACCATCAAGGTTGCGGCATGCACTTTCAACACGTTAGGAATATCACGAGTAATCTCTTCTGGGCTAACTTCGTTTCGACATTCAATGTCATATTCTTGCAATATGTACAGATGTGTAGTAATCCTGCGATTGCATCTTTTCGAACATGATAATCGCATCTTCATAGTTATAACAATGCCTGTCATAAACGCGATTGTAACGTTTTGACCTAAAAGCAAAGTTCACCATTTTCATTGCTGGACCATCCGCTAAAGATTGCCACGATTCAACACGTTCACCATTCAAACGATAGGTCTTTGATTTAAGCAAGTAGAAGCGTTAGAACGGCGATACTTTGTCAGTTCATATGTCTTCTCATTGCCGTTATCTTCTGCCACAACAACCTTTGTTGCGTCAACATATGTAACAACAGGTGGACCTGTCGCACAAAGCAGAACCTGGAGTCACGCGCAATCACATGTTTTCCATACCTGTACCAACAAATGGACTATGTGGATTCATGAGGTACGGCCTGACCTGCATGTTGGCACCATGAGGGCACAGTACAGTCATCATTTTCCAAGAATGGAACGCACGCAGTCGCTACGGAAACAATCTGACGTGGGAGATACGTCGGCGTAGATCGACTTAGCTGCAGTCAACCATCACAGTTTCACCCTTGATACGAGCGATAATCTTATCACCCTAGAGGTGTCCATCACTAATTTCGTTTGCCTGTGCAGTGCATGATCATTTTCTTCATCGGCGGCATGTACTTGATTTTCGTGATGTAACCTGCCATCTACAACCTTACGGTATGGAGTTTCGATGAAGCCATATTCATTTTACATTCGCATAAGTTGTCAGGTAAAGAAATCAAGACCGATGTTTGGTCCTTCAGGTGTCTCAATTGAACGAATACGTCCATAGTGAGAGTTGTGAATATCCGCACTTCAAGCCCGCACGTTCCACGTGTAAGACCACGAGTCCTGGCGCAGAAATACGACGCTTGTTGGATAACTCCGCAAGTGGGTTTTCCTGATCCATAAGCGAGATAACTGAGATGAAGAAGAACTCCTTATCGCAGCTGTTAGTGGACGAATATTTGTTAACTGCTTAGGTGTTAAAGTTTGCTGTATCTGCGATAGACGATGCTTTCATCGCTAACACGCTCCATGCGTGATAAACCAATACGGAATTGGTTCTGAATTAATTCACCAACTGTACGGATACGACGGTTGCCAAGCATATCAATATCATCTTGAACCTACACCATCAAACATTGTAGGATTCATGAGTTTATATAAAACGCTTCACTATCACTCATTGTGATGGTAGTGTCTGTCATTTAGTGGGATCGATACCAATCAAGTTTACTGGGTGATCTTCACCGCATTACAGTTACTTCCTGTGCACATGCACCCCACTAACCCAGATAGTTACTTCACCTGAATGGTTTTGTAGCCTCAGCTACGATTGTTTCTTGATCAGCTCTAGAGCTTAGTCACTTCAACATCTGGTAAGTATGTTGGACACATTACTTCACCATCAGCGTTTGTTAAGATCTTCACCGTTTTCAAATGTGACACGACCGATTTCAAACATACGGAACCGTAGTCAAGAACTGCATTCACATTATCGTTTTGTTACCTTAAGCGGGAAGCGATAATACCAGAGTAAACAGTTACCTGCTTAAATTCCTTAGCATTAGCCTTTACATCTTCTTCTGTTGAACTGTACCCATTTCTAATATTTGTACGTTCTGTCTTACCATCTAAATCAACTGCTAAGATCGTCCTACTAAGCTATTCTTCCAAGATGTATCCATCACTGCTGTCGATGGGTGTGAGAATGTATGTGTAAATGGTAACGCGGCAGTGTCATGCCCTTATCAATTTCAGCACGTAACTCATTTTCTTAATTCCTTATCAATCACAACACCCTTCTTTACAAAGTCTTGCCTTCAGCACTTTCAAATCCCTTTTTCTAAGAGATAGGCCTTCCATACGGTCTAAGACACTTAACTTCTTATGAACCTATAACGACCTGCCTTTATGGAGTCCATATCTTCTATAGTCCGAAAAGAACTTAGCGTCCATTAAAGTAACCCGCACCATCAAATTGTTGCGATTTCATCAGCACGCTGGTTTCATAGACAACTAAAAATTAGCTTCATTCTTGGTCTTTGTCTTATCTGCCGCAAGCGTATTACAACTTTCTTCGTAGTTTCCGAAGATAGCTGTATGCAATAACATGTAGTCATTCTGGAATTCGTTCTTCTTCTGGCACGATAACATCTGAATGTACAGGCAAGTTTAATGCCTTTAGAACTTCTTCATGCTTGTTGTATCGAATGCATTTTCACCACGTTCAAGGTTTCAGGATAAACCAATTGCCTTAAATAGGATTGAGCTTAATATACTTTTCTTCTGCGGTCAATTGATACGTTTAATATACGGCCAAGTGCAGCTATCATCACTCATAATTCCAACCATGTTCACGGCGGAATCAATTCACATTTATGTATCGCGACCTGTGCGCTCTTCTGATTCAATATCAAAGTACGCACGGAGAACGAACAATCTGAGATACAATAGTCGCTCAGCACCATTAATAATAAATGTGCCTGTTGGCGTCATTAAAGGGAAGTCTCTGAAAAACCTCTTCATTCTTTCTGTAATTACTTCACCAGTTTCTGGATCCATAACCTCTAACTCCATCTTACCCTTAAGAGGAGCTGTAATTTACTTCTCTGTATTTTGCATTCACTAATTTGAATACTTTTGGTTCGAATTCATAATCTAGGAACTTCAAAACGAATATTTACCCGCATAGTTTAAGAGTGGACGTACATCGTTAAATAGCTTCTTTAATACCGTCTCTTAAACCAGTCAAAAGCTGCGAGTCTGAATTTCTACTAAATCAGGTAGATCTAGACCACTGCTAACTTTAGAATAATCTCTACAGGTTGCCCTTGTTGCCATAATGACTGCATGGCTATGTCTGCTTATTTTTCCATTTGTTCGCCATCCTTTCCTTTTGCACCGCCAGAAATGTCGAAAAAGGTAGGAATAACTCATCCTATTCGACTCTTTTGCAATTTACTATAATAGAACAACTATTCCGTCAACTTCCTACTTTGCAAAAATATAGTACCCTCGATCCTTAGAGATTACCTCTGAATTTCAAATATCTCCTGAAACTTCTTCTTAGCACTTTCTGCGCCTTGTTGCTTTTTACGGATAACCGCATAGATAGAACCACCTACTGTTAGATGACGATGTGCATCTTCAAACATTTTATAGATAACTTTCTTTCCTGTTCGAATCGAGGTTAGTAATAATAAAATGATATTGGTCTTTAGATTTCGGCATATCCATCCAGAAACAAAGCACAGTACACTCTACTTGATTCAAGCCACAGTTTAATTGTGCCAGTTCTACAGCACGTGGATTGATATCTGCCATTGTGACTTCACAGCTAGGAAATAATGATTTTTGTAATGATGCCCTAGCGTTCCATATCCACAACCCATATCCAAGACCTTCTTATAGACATCTTCTTTACTGATGTGCTTTTTAGTGAGACATAACTGCATAGTCCACACCTGTTTTGAGAACATGCCGTTGTCAGTCGTAAGATATATAAACGGTCTAAAAACCCGGAAAGTATGTTCCTTCGGTTCTCATCGAGTTTCGGTTATCGGTAAAATAATGTGCCATTAACCGTTCCTTTCTAATAGCCGAAAAGCCGAACAATTGATTATTCGGCTTTTCATGTGTTTTCTGTTATTTTCTAGATTACTTGAATTCAACAGTTGCACCAGCATCTGTGAGCTTCTTCTTGAGTTCTTCAGCTTCTTCGAGCAAACGTTTTCCTTGATTGTTGCGGGAGCTCCATCAACGAGGCTTCTTAGCATCAACAAGTCCAAGACCTAGTGATTTCCGAACAACCTTAGTACGCCTACCTTAGAGTCACGACGGATGCTAATACAACATTAACTGTTGTAGGGAGCTGCGGCAGCTTCTGTTGGAGCAACTGCTACTGGGCCGACACTCGAAGAAACGCCGTACTTCTCTTCAATAGCCTTTACGAGTTCATTTAGTTCAAGAATTGTAGCTTCATCAAGATATGCTAGGATATCTTCCTGTGTTAACTTTGCCATGGATTAATTTCTCCTCTTCTATTTCTTTCTTGAGCAGCTGCCTCGTGCCTTCTTTCTTTACTTCTTCAGCAACCGGAGCGGCTCCGGTGCGTGGCTTCTTCAGCAACAGCATTCACAGCACGTGCGAATGAAGATGCTGGAGCATTCAATACAGATATGGCAACATGCTGAGCATGCCTTCTCTGTTTGGTAATGCAGAGTTCATTTACTGTGTTGAGGGTCAACAACCTTGCCTTCAACAATACCACCCTAGAACTAATGCTTGTGCTTCTTAGCAAACTTAGCCATTACACGAGCAGCACCAGTTTCATCTCACCGAATGCCAATGCGTTGGGACCTGTTAAGCAATCCTTTGAGATCGCCAAATCCTGCATCGTCAGCGGCACTAGCTAAAAGTGTTCTTATAAACCTTAAGTTCAACACCTTCAGACGTAATGCTCTGCGGAGTTCTGTAACCTCAGCAACTGAGAGGCCACGGTACTCGGCAACGACTTGTGATGATGAAGAGTTAGTGAATTTTTCCTTAATTTCGGAAACGACGCCACCTTAACTCTAATACAGTCTGATTCATACTTCACCTTCCTATTCTCTGTTATCGAATACACATTTAGAAAGAAAGCCCTCGCAGACAGCGAGAGCAAAAGTACATTGATATGAACTTTCATCTACCTCGGTAACCTTATTAAGCATACGCCGTTACTGTCTGTAGTGATAACGATGATATGATACCACGCATTCTCAGAGTGTCAAGTTCCATCTACATTATTATTTCCATAGTCTTTCTAGCAAACTATCATTAAAGTTTCAACTCTTGTCCGATAAAGAAATATACACCAAAACCTATGATGGTATATACTAAGAATGATGTTTTTTGAGTTACTAGATTTTACTTACCAATATAAATTTCAGGAGAAGGACTTTCTACTGAACCCAAGAGAATACTATGAGATACTACATATCGCAGAGAGGTTGAAAGATACCCCACGACACTGCACAACGAGTAAGAGACGAATCGAGAGTGTCGCATGAACATAGTTGGAGAATTTCCCTTATGGCCTTTCTTTTGAAGGATGAATTCCCTAATGCAGATATTGATAAAGTAATTAGTATGTGTTTAATTCATGATCTAGGCGAGTGTTTTTACGGTGATATTCCAACGTTTATCAAAACAGATCATGACCGTAATATTGAAGATTCATTAATATTATCGCAATGGGTAAATACTCTCCCTGAAAACATTTCTACACGAATGACAGAACTATATAGTGAAATGGACAAACAGGAGACCCTAGAGTCTAAAATATACAAAGCCTTAGATAAGTTAGAAGCAGTCATCCAGCATAATGAATCACCAGATTGATACATGGTCCGAGAATGAGTATGAACTTAATCAAACCTATGCCTTTAATAGTTGTACAATTCTCTTCATGGCTAACTTCGCTTAGAAAGAGATACTTTCAGATACACATGCTAAAATTGATTCTGAAATGAAAGAATCTTGATTTTTAATTCCTAAGTTTATTTCAGATATTCACAAAACACTTTGAAGCTAAATGAATCTAAAGTGTTTTTATATCTATTTTCAAAAAGAAGCATCTAATTCATTTTATATGAACTAGATAGCCAGCCAAACTTAAAATACTAAAGGATGTGACCTATATCACATCCTTTATTGCATAATGCGGTTATGCTTTTTGATTATTTATTGCCTTCAGCTAATTCTTCTTCTGTTAATGGTTTCTTTGTGACTGCTAAGATTGCCACGATGATAAGTGCACCAATTAACATATCGACCACATACCAAACCTGTCCTTCAATGACGCCGGTAATCGCAACAATACCACCGAATGCAACAACAGAGGATACACCGTGTACCATACCTAATGCACCAGCGATTGCTGTACCGATTGCACATGCAATCCAAGTATGCTTAAAGTCCTTACCTGCAAATGGCCAAGCACCTTCTGTAATACCACCTGAGGATAGTAGGAATGCAGAGATACCTACAGAACGATCTGCCTTTGTATAATGCTTTCTTAAGATGAATGACGCAAGACCCATTCCAAGTGGAGGAATTGCACAGCACATACGGAATACACCATTAGGTCCATAGATTCCTTCAGCCATTAACGCAAGAGTGAATGCTGTGGCAGCCTTTGAACATGGTCCACCAAAGTCAGCAGCCGCAAGTAAACCAATACCAAGTCCTAATAGAATTGCATTTGTTCCACTTAGGCCATTCATTACATCAACAATAACCTGTACAAACGCATTGATAGGTCCTGTTAATACATAGATGTAGAAGATACCAACGACAAATGTCGTTAATAGAGGAATAAAGAATGTAGGCATCATTGGTTTTAAGGAATCGATAACCTTCCAAGTCTTCATCCACTTAACGAAGTAACCTACAATAAAGACCTAATAGTATACGCAATAAATCCTGTGAGATAATTGATCTTCTCGATAGGGATTATTTGCAACATAACCTATAATCAAACCTGGAGCTAATGCGGTTTTCCAGCGATAACGTATGCGATGTATCCGCAGATAACCGGAACCATCATAGAGAAGCCCGCAATACCTGAAAGCTATACATTTTTCCAGAATTGGTTGCCCCTGGAATGATTACACCATTCTCAATATGACCTGTAAATAAGTAAAAAGAGAATAACATACCACCAGCGATAATAACTGGTAAAAGTACGAGATACCTGTATTAAATGCTTTAAATAAACTACGTCCAGTTTCTTTCAACTTATGATTCATCTCACTCATTTGCCAAAAGCCTCCGCTCTATCAATTAATTTCTTGATGTCTTTGATTGCTTGTGTTGGATCAACTTCGATAACTTTACGCATCACGCTTTTCTTCAAAACGTTCATCGCCTTCGATGCCGATAGCGATTGCTAGTACAACAACATCAGCCGCATCCGTTCGTCTTGTTCCAACTCATTATTGATACCCATCCACCTTGTGTTTTCAACCTTGCAGTCAATGCCTCTCTTCTTGCATTCCTGCTCGATTGCTTCTTGTGTCATGTCCGTATGCGTCAATACCTGCTGTACATGCACTTACTGCCACTAGTTTCATGCTTCCATCTCCTTTTCAATTGATTTCAAAAAGTTCGTAAGACTCATCAGGGCTCTTTGTATTTTAAGAATTTCTCACGAAAATCTTCATGCATTAAATTCTTACTGAGCTCTGCTAGAATCTTCAAATGTTGCGTAGAATCTTTATCGCTTGGTCACCAATCATCATCATGTGATCTCACCCTGTCTTCGCCATCTTCATTTGCCCATGCGCATCCATTCAAGAATTTTACATAGATAACAAATGCATGATTGACTGCAGCCGAGATTGCATGTGGGATCGCAATACCATATCCGATATAGGTTGCGATTACGTTTTCACGGTCAATAACATCCTTAGCATACTCATCGTAATTATTTACAAATTCATTTGGTAAATGTGCAATCTCTTCAATTGCTTCATACTTGTCACGATAAACTTTGTCCGTGAAAATCGTTAATTCTTTTGCAAACATTTTTTCCTCCTTTCGCCTGTATCTATATTGTCCATCTAGCAGAACATACAGAACAGTTCATTTTTCTCAATTTAGAAATGGAAATTCATTATACAGATTCTTCTTCCAATCTTCAGAACAATCTCATGTAGTTTATCAAAACTTTGTGTACAGAATTGGTTCCCTTGTATATTCATCAGAACTTACAATCTGACTGAGTACTTTATAAGAATGCGGGCATGGTATCATCGCCCTTCTCCTTCATAGATAAAAGGAAGATGATTTGTACGGTATCCTTATCCCATTGGATTGGTTTTTGTAAGATACCAATCTCAACAAAGCTTTCCTTACCCATTGGGTGGATTGGGTGTGGTATCGCAACCATATTCCCAAATGCAGTTGCTCCAACACTTTCTCTTTCTAGCACAGCTTCCTCAAAGTCATTTGAGATATCCACTTTCTTCTGTGCTTGCATACATAGAAAATGGATAACCTCCTCTTTATCGTTATATGCTAAATCCCCAAAGAACATATCCTCACGGAAGTAATTAAAGATTTGTAAGTCTCGTGTCTTCTGAATCATCGCATGAACATTTTCAATTGCACTCTTTCCCAGGAAAGCATTCACTTCAATAACTGGTATATTTAACTTTTCTTCAATTGGTACAGTTGTCAGAATGTAATCAATTCCATCAAGATTCTGATTATGCAAAGTATTTAAACTCGCTGTCCCAACAACAACTAGATTCTTTCCAAACTTTTCTTCAATCTGATAACGCAATAACTCAGAACTTGCCCTTCCACTTCGCACAGACAATTAACACTCTTTTTCTTTTGTTTGCTTCTCACGTTTCTTTTACAGCGCAACATTAAAATGCAACGCAATGTACGCAATCTCATCTTTGCAGATACTTCGGTTATACATTTTCTTTAATACACCACAGGCAACAGTAGCCATTGAGTATGCAAGAACAAAATGCTCTCGAATCTGATTCGCTAGCGGATTATAACTTGCGATGTGATTCTGTAATCTAACTTTAAACGGTATGACATGAAGAGATAATAATGTTGCAAGTTCAAAGTCATACCGCAAATCAATGCGGAAGGTTTCAGTGACTGCTTCTAACATTGCTAAAACAATTTCAAATGTTTCTTCATCCACAACAGAACTACTTTGTTGTCCATTATTAAGCCGGATAATCTTCTTACTCGTCAAAATGCATTAGCACGTAATACACTTCACTGTCCGGAAACTTCATCAAATTCTTTTTCAATATCCTGGATGATAGCTTTGGTCATCGCAAGATCACTATCATCTTCCATCTGCTTTTCTGTTTCTTTACCAAGATGAATCACTTTACCATCTAGGATGCGTTGAATTGCGATATAGATGTGGAATGTTACATTATTTAGTGATAAATCCGAAATCATAAAATTGTATTTCGCAACTTTATCTGTAATAATTTTATGAATGATATCTAATCGATTATTCTCTGGCAGTTGTTGGGTATAGAATGGTTCTTCCATTTTGAATTCTAGTAAGACAAAGACGATACTGTTGTTCACTGCCAATTTCGCACGCATACCTTGATATGCACGATAGTCTATCTCAATACCAAAATCCGCAAGAATGTTACGTACTGTCTTCATATCATTCTTTAACGTTGCACGACTGATAAACATCACATCCGCAAGATCATCCATGCGAACACTTTCATCAGAAGTAAGTAGGGTTTCTATAATCTGACGAATACGATCCTGAGTTGTTAGAACTCTTTCACGATTACACTCAATGGACTGTAAATAATCCTCCAACTTTTCTTTATCTTGGATTTCAATTGAAATACCTTTACGTTCTATCTTGATTCTTGCTCCATTCACATAAGCAGCATCATTGGGCGCTTCAACATCATTACGAGATTGTACGAGCAGTCACGCCGAAAAGATTCACTATCTCTCTAGATTGATTTACTGCGATCATTTTCCTTCACCAATAAGAAAAGCAATCTATCCTGTCTATCCATGCTATAAATCCCTCTATTCTAATTATACGTATTGTCTAAAAAACCTTCAGACAATATGTTTCCCACAAAAATGTGAAATTCATTATCTATAGCGTGTTATACTATGCATATGAAAATTACAGAAGGCCTACATGCCATTTTTAAACTATCAAACCTACTACCGTATTGTCGGTGATATTACTAAACCTGCGTTAGTTCTATTACATGGTGGTCCGGGTTCTACGTACAACTATTTCGAACTACTTGATTCACTTGCTTGTGATGATTATTGTCTTGTGATGTACGATCAACTTGGCTGTGGAAATTCCTACGTTGAAGGTCATCCTGAACTTTGGAAGCCAGAAACTTGGGTCAATGAGTTAATCTCATTACGCAAAGCATCTCAACCTTAACACGTGTACATCTATTAGGACAGTCCTGGGGTAGCATGCTTGCGCTAGACTACCTGTTGCATTACAACCCTACGGTGTGTGTATAGTCATCTGATACTATCTAGCACTCTATCTTCAGCTTCCCTTTGGGCAAGCGAGCAGCGTCGTATGATTCGTTTCATGTCTGAGACTGACCAACGTGCAATCGAGATTGCAGAAAAGACAGGTAATTATGAAAGTGAAGACTACATCACCGCAAACACTCACTTCATGCATGCACATTGTGCAGGTGTGTACGAAGTTGGTAAAGCAGCAGATTGCTCACGCCCGAAGACAGGTAAAGAAGCATACCTCTATGGTTGGGACCAAATGAATATACACCTACTGGAAGTCTAGCAGGTTTTGAAGTTACAGATGAATTAAAGCATATCAATATTCCTACTCTTATTATATCTGGAACAAACGACTTATGCACTCCACTCGTCGCAAAACAATGCATGACAACATCAAACATTCTACATGGCAGTTATTCCCTAACTGTCGTCATATGGTATTTGCTGAAGCGACAGAACAATATATTCAATTATTACAAACATGGCTCAAACAAAACGAAAGTGTATCCCGTTAATTTAGGATACACTTTTATTGTCTATTCTAATATCTTCCGATCCTTAATACTGTACATAATGAGCTTCTCCCGGTTCTGGGAAAGACTATTGAATCTCCATTTTCCGTAAATTTTCCGTTTCAACAAGATCTCATCTTTCCACTCAAGCAATTTGATACTCACAATTTCATGAGTGCTACGCTTATTATCTACATAGACCAGCCCTTTGTGATCCTGTAAAAGTGTAAACCATCCATATGTTTCGGATGTACTCGATTTCAATTCAGACGGATTATCTGTCTGGAAAACGGCATCCGAGGCAATGCATGTTTGGGTTTTTGGATCGTATCCAAAAATCTTGGCCACTCCAATAAATTGAGCATGATAGAACTTTTCCACAATCAACTGTGGGATCTCATGATTCAGATACACAATGCCATACATTACATCATCCGAGACTGTATCACCCATACCAAAATCATATGCATCAATGTTATCTAACAATTCATTGTATGCATGAGGTGCTTCTGTCACCTCTGGAGAAACTAGTTTCCTTTGGCTCAGGAGTTTCTTTCTTTTGATCTGTAACGGATGTAGATGTTGTTTGTGTACTGCAGTTGTTTGAGGCTGTGCATGCCGTAAGGAATAGCATGCTTACACATGCAAGATTCTCACATTTTCTTCATGGTCATCCCCCATGTGTAAAAACTCTGCAATCCTCATATCAGTTATCAATTGTCGTCTAAATTCTACTATTTTTCAATGATCAGTAAATCCTACGAAAATCTGTTTTTTCCAACCTGTATTTTCTGATAGAGGAATTGTAATACTCTTTTGCAGAGTTAATGTATCCGCATCAAATTCTAGGATCTTTCCTAATTCAGTTGTTGTTTCCGTATTTGGGTGTTACAATTGCGGCTGCCTTATTTTCCTAAATAACGAATTCCATGCAACTTATAGTCATGTTTGTAAATAGGGTTCATAAAATCAGTTCCTGATAAAGTCACTATCGGATACTAGTTCTAAAGTCCGTTGTATATTCCAGTAGATGATTATCAGCCGTTACTAAAGCGAATATAGGTCATTTATACGCATATGCGAAATAATTCTCTTTGTATCTGGTGAAACGCTCTTTGGATCTAAGGTATCTAGGATCCATACTTGTTAAGCTAGCTGTCTCTGGTAATGCTAATATCCTTCATAAAAGCGACTATTATGGATTTTCTATAGTCACAATTTTTCCATTTACATATAGGAATTCTTCAAACTCAACAGAAGTATAACGCCAGTTATCTACATAATGAAGTTCATTTGTCTCTTCATCGAGATACGAAAATTCATACTGATCTTGAACCATATCATATCCTACAAAGTAAAGTCTTGTGCCAATTTCAACCGCACGATAAATCGACGAATGAATCACTGGCGATGTGGTTACTTTATGATCTGGACTTGTGTATTGGATCATATCCCGTATTTCAGCCTACTGATCCATCATCAATGTTAATCACTTCAATTCTGCCATTTGTCCCATTGAGAGCAAGCTGTACTGTATAGATGGTTGAATCTAATATTCCCTTAGATATAGAGAATGTAGAATATCCTGCTGTAGATTCAAAGAGTAGTGATTTATTCCCACTGAAAGAATATGCCAATATTGTATTTCCTTCTTGAAATAGTCTACCTGCAGTATATACTTTATCACTGAATTCTAGTTGTTCTTTATCACTACTTACCAAAAACTATCTTCGTTTGTGGATTCATCTTTCCATTTTGATGAATGGAATAGAAACTTACAACATAATCATACTTCGTCAGATCTTCTCCTGCCTTCTTACTAGCGATTCCAGCTTTAATATTCCCAGGAAATAACGATGATTCCGATAATTGATAGAATTACCATTCTGCTCTTTTTCATATTCTTAATCAATGGATATTCCTCCTTTATGACTTTATTCAATAACTTCTATGTCATGTGGATAATGATTTAACACTTCACAACCATCCTTTGTAATCAAAACCAAAGTCTTCAATACGACAACCTAAGATACTTGGATGATAGATACCCGGTTCAATCGAGAAGATATTCCCTTCTACCGTTAAATCGGTAAATGCTTGTGATACATCTCCATATTCATGTGTTTCTGTACCAATGAAATGCCCAAGTCGATGTGTAAAGTCTTCACCATAACCACCATCTGTGATGATATTACGAGCTATCGCATCAATGTCACATAGTCTTACACCTGGTTTACAATAACTTTCTGCACGTTCATTAGCCTTGCGAACAAGGTTGTAGACTTCTATTTGTTCTGCAGTTGGATACTTCTTATAGAAGAAGGTTCTTGTCATATCTGAACAATAGCCATTTACCACACAACCAACGTCGAAGAGTACTGTATCACCTTCCTGTAATACTGTGTCATCTGGCATATGATGTGGGTCTGCCGCATTCTTTCCAAAGGCAACGATTGGCTCAAAAGAATATCCGCTTGCGCCAAGATTTTGGTATATAGCTAGCATTTGTGAGGCAACCTCTACTTCTGTTACACCTTCGTGTATAAGTTTCTTAAACTCTGCCATCGCTAAGTCATTAATATGAGATGCTGCACGCATGAGTTCTTGTTCACGAGCATCTTTCACAGCGCGTGTATGATCAACTGCGTAAGATCCAAGTTTAAATTCAGCTGCTATGCTTTCTTCCATCATAGGAATTAGGAATCTAGCTGGCATAATCTTATCTACACCTAAGCTACTATTTTTATCGATAAACTTTGAAATGATCGTTTGTAATTCTATCTGTATCTTTATAATACTCTACTCTTACGCCAATCTCTTCAGAAAAACGGAATAATTGATTCAAAATCAAAACTGGTTCGATTTTCTTTCAATTAATATTCCAGAAATCTTTCTCCTGGTTCTATTTTTCTTCCCACAAAGATATGCAATGGAAATAGGATCCGTAATTAATAAAGCAATCTGTTGTCATCTTATCAATGACACGACTGAGTCTTGCTTTGATCTAACATATATCACCTCTACTTCACTTCTATTTTATCACGTTTTTGTATTCAAAATTATGACATCCCTATGTTGAAAGAGTGCTGGAATCAAACCATATAATTTTTCTTATAACTATATAATAAGGAGCCAATCTTTGCATGAATATTCATGATTTAATCAAAAAGCACTCTGGGTGCATCCGACGAGACAACATCAAAAATAAGGCTCGTATGCTGGAAATTTTTAACGAAGCCGTTCCCAAATGGTGATGATTATCAACTGGTATATTGTCATTCCGAAAAATTATCACTAGATGCTGTAATTGCGTCAGTTACTCATCATTACAACTCATCGTTGGGATATCAGACTGGTCGAAGTGGTTGTTATCTATGTTGTCCATCTCTTTCACATATGAGCAGCCAGTATTCTTTAACAAAGAAAACGGTTCATCAATACCGTACATCTATGGGCTACTGCATTGCGGAAAGTCCTACAGCATCCTTCCAACTTGAACCAATTGCTTACGAACGGGGAATTGGTGAGACGCAAAGTACTGTGTTTCCGTAACACAATCTACTGGAAGAAGTATCCGCATTCCATGAAATTCTTCAAGCAAGGTTTATAATCTAAATATTTCTTACTTTAGAATACCATCTATTTTTATTGCAAAAATGAATGTACTCTTTTCAACTTTACATATTGAAAAACCTCTATTCCTACAATGTCCTTGTTGAGATTAAAATAGCAATAGAGGGTCATTCAGAATCAAAGTTTAACTATATTTTAACTTGCATATATGAAAATTTAATAGTTTTTGTTGAAACACTGTACAAAATTGGTTTTTGTAACCAGATGCTACCGTTTCAGTCCATAGCTTGCCGGTCTACAACCCATACACTGTCATACGTGCAGGGAAACATACTCTGCGCCAACCTGAACTTTTGACGGAACAACCTTCACCTTGACTCTCACATTCAGCTTGACTGTCATAAACACGACCCGTCTGATTACCCACAAATTTATCTTCATAAATACCACGGATATGTTCAGGCACAACCTCACGTTGCTCATGATGGCCTACCTCTGGGTGAGAACTGTTGTATAAGCAGGCACACATGGTGCAGGTGTCGGCTGACTATAAGTGTTTGTTCAGTATTAGTAGGAACATCATTCTCAAGACAACTGGAGTAGTTGTTTCAGTAGGAGTTGGTGTCGGCTCTTCCTTAGTTTCAGCCTTCTTATCATCGCCTTACTTCTTCCTTCTTATCAGACTTGTGTTCCTTTAGTAGTATTGTCATTTTAGCAGTTTCAGTGGTCTTAGACTGTTCAACTGTCTTAGAGCGGCAAGACTTAACAGCGAAGTATTGCAACTGATTAATGCCAATAGAAGTAAAACGATAATTAATCTTTTTTCTTTTTATTCATAACCCATATATCTCCTTCAATATAAGTTAGACCACAAAATATGTAGATAATCACAACATATGAATAGACGTTGTATGGATAATCTTGCTATTATTTTTACTTAATAAACTTTATATTTACAATAGTATTCTAAAATCATATATATTATCTTTATGTACTAAATTATCCTTATCCAATTCCTTGTAATATATGATACTTTAAAGCGCATCTCCTTTTAGAGATATTTGGTACTAAAAAACTTTATCTACATATTGTTTAAACAAAAACTCACATTGCTGTGAGTTTTTAAATTACTATTCAACTGTAACTTTGATACAGACCCATAGTTGTGGATACTGTTACACCCTTGAGGTATGCACCCTTAACTGTTACAGGTCTAGCCTTTAAGATACGGTCATATAAAGCCTTGAAGTTTTCAACAAGAGCTTCTTCAGTGAAAGATACCTTACCGAATAATACGTTGATGTTTCCATCCTTGTCTACACGGTATTCTACCTTACCCTTCTTGATTTCGTCGATTGCCTTAGCAACGTCCATTGTTACTGTACCTGTCTTAGGGTTTGGCATTAATCCCTTAGGACCTAAAAGCTTACCTAACTTACCTAACTGACCCATCATGTCTGGAGTAGCTACGATGATGTCAAAGTCGAACCAGCCACCTTGGATCTGTTGAATCATATCAACGCCACCAACGAAGTCAGCACCTGCTGCCTTAGCTTCTTCTTCCTTAGCACCCTGTGTAATTACTAATACACGCTGTGTCTTACCTGTACCATGTGGTAATACCATTGCGCCACGAATGTTCTGTCAGCCTGACGTGGGTCAACGTTTAATACGAAGCTAGCTTCCATTGAAGAATCAAACTTAGTTGTGCTGATCTTCTTAGCTAAAGCAATCGCTTCCTTGTAATCATAAAGTTTAGCGCTATCTACTTGTTCTAACGCTGCTCTGTACTTCTTTCCTGCCATTGTTACTTAGCCTCGCCTTCTACTACGATACCCATGTTACGTGCTGTACCCAGCAATGATGTTCTATCTGCTTCAGCATCATTAGCGTTGAGGTCAGGCATCTTATACTCAGCGATTTCTCTTAACTGAGCCATTGTAATCTTACCGGCTTTAACTGTCTTTGGTGTTCCAGAAGCCTTGTTGATACCAGCAGCCTTCTTTAATAAGATAGCAGCTGGAGTTGTCTTGATGACGAAGTCAAATGACTTATCTTCGTAAGCTGTAATGATTACAGGAACGATGTCACCGTGACGGTCCTTAGTTTTGTCGTTAAATTCTGTACAGAATTTAGGCATGTTGATACCTGCAGATGCTAGAGCTGGTCCTGGTTTAGCTCCACCAGCAGGGAATTGTAGCTTAGCTACTTTTGCAATTTTCTTTGCCATGTGGTTTTCCTCCTTATATTAGAATCCACATGCAGTGGTCAGCGGACATTGCTATCCTCCCACGCATGAGCGCACTAAAAGTGCCTTTATATAATAGGCTAATATAGGTTTTGCGTCAAGATAAAAGATGCTAACCTAGCCTATTTGCGCTAATTTCAAGTGGTTTTATTCATTTGTCGTCACAAATTGGGAGTTATATAACTGACTATAGAAGCCATTTTGTGCCATCAATGTATCATGATTGCCCTGTTCAATAATTCTACCAGCATTCATGATAATAATTTGGTCAGCGTTTCGAATCGTTGATAAGCGATGCGCAACGACAAAACTAGTTCGTCCCTTCATAAGATTGTTAAAAGCTTCTTGAATCTCAAGCTCCGTACGTGTATCGATAGAAGAAGTCGCTTCATCAAGGATTAACATGTTAGGTTTGCTCAATAATACTCTGGTAATACAAAGTAACTGTTTCTGTCCTTGGCTTAAACTATCATCTGTAACGATTGTATCTAATCCATGTGGCATACGACGAATAAATTCCCAACTATGCGCTTCCTTTGCGGCTTCGATAATTTCTTCATCACTAACGTTCTCGACACCAAAAGCGATGTTATCACGAATACTTGCATTCTTTAACCATGTATCCTGTAGAACCATACCAAAGTTCTTGCGAATTGATTTGCGGCTTACTTCATAGATGTTCTGGTCGTCAATCATAATTGCGCCTTGATTTGCATCATAAAATCTCATTAATAAGTTGATAAAAGTTGTTTTGCCACAACCTGTTGGTCCACTGATAGCAGTTGTCGTACCCGGCTTTAGCGCTAAAGTTAAAATTCTCAATCAGCTTTTTGTCTGGTAGATAAGAGAAGAATATATTTTGAATATCAATTGTACCTTCCTTTTCAACCAAATCTAGTTTTGGATCTACACTTTCAGTTGGAGCCTTCAATCAAAGTAAATACACGATCTGCGCAAGCCATCGCATTCTGTAGCTCTGTCACTACAGAACTAATATCATTGAATGGTTTCATATATTGATTGGCATATGATAGTAACACCGTTAGTCCGCCAACCGTTAAATTACCTTTCATAATACTGTAAGAACCAAGCACTGCCACAATTGCATAAATCACATTATTGACTGCGCGTGTAGATGGATTTGTAAGAGAACTAATAAATAGTGCATTTTGACTATATTCTTGTAGTTCTTTATTCATCTTTTCAAAACGTGTTGAAGCACGCTTCTCATAGCCAAATGCTTTTACAACCTTCTCGCTACCAATCATTTCATTAATGAATGCAGTCTGTTTTCCACGTATACTTGTCTGTCTTTGAAACAAACGATACGAACGTGTCGAGATAAATCTTGCCACGAAGAAACTAACTGGTGTTAACACAATCACACAACACGTAATAAGTATATTCTTTGATAACATGAATACTAGCGTCGCAACAATTGTCACTACACCTGTAAACAACTGCGTAAATCCCAACAATAATCCATCCGACAATTGATCTACATCCGGAATAACACTCTGAACAATATCCCCTGTACTATGTACATCTAGATAAGAGAGTGGAATATGTTGAAGGTGTCGCATTGCCTTTGCACGAATCTCTTTAACCGTCTGATATGTTAAACGATTGTTGATGAGATTCATAACCCAAAGACTAATTGATGCAATCGTAATACAGATTCCAATATTGATTAAAACTGAAAGAAGTTGTGAATAGTGTACCTCTCCTTGTTTGATAACTGTATCGATTGCGTCACCAAACAAGATTGGTACATACAACTGTAATATCGCCGCCACAATAGATAAGCTAATACTAAATACGAGCAAAACTTTATACTTCCCAATAAACTTTAAAACTTTCCCTAAGGTCTGGAATGATGTACCCTTTTTCATGCCATCACCTCCTGAGGTTTTTCTTCTGGAAATTGAGAGTAATAGATTTCCTGATAAACCTTACAATTTTCCATCAGTTCATCATGCGTTCCTTTTCCAACTAGAGTGCCATCATCTAATACTAATATCTGATTCGCTGCACGCACTGTAGAAGCACGCTGTGAAACGATGAAAACTGTCATTTGGTTTCCTAAATTTTGAATTGCACGTCGCAACTTTAAATCTGTCGCAAAGTCCAAAGCACTTGCGGAATCATCCATGATTAATATTTCAGGATTCCTTAATAATGCACGTGCAATTGTAAGACGTTGTTTCTGCCCACCAGATAAGTTACGACCATTTTGTTCAATCATTGCATCTAATCCATTCTTACTTCTCACTACATCTGATGCCTGTGCGATTTCTAATGCATGCCAGATTTCCTCATCCGTCGCATCTTCTTTCCCCCACTGCATATTCTCTCGAATTGTTCCTTCAAATAGAACTGCCTTCTGAGGAATCATTCCAACTTTTGCCACAAGTTCGCCCTGTGGATAGTCTTTTACATTTACACCATTCACGCATACTTTTCCACTTTGTACATCATAGAAACGTGGTATCAGTTGTACAACTGTTGATTTACCACAACCGGTTCCACCAATAATACCAACCGTCTCACCGCGATTTACCTCAAAACTAATATTCGATATCGCATCTGCACCTGCATGTGGATAAGAAAAGGATACTTGATCAAAAATAACCGCTGGAGCACTATCATCTTCTTTTACAGGTTCTATCTGATAAACCATCTGACGCTTTACCACAAGCACTGCTTCAATACGTTCAAGACATGCAAGCGATTTATTGATTGTGATGATAAGAGATGATAGTTTAATTAGTTCTACAATAATCAGCGCCATTAAGTTGTATAACGCAACAATATCTGCCTGTGCAATGACGCCACCATCAACACGGATCGCACCTACATACATTAATGTAATAATAGCCACATTAATCAAAATGTATGTGAGTGGATTCATTAATGCGGATAAGCGACCTACATGTTCGTTATACTTTGTTAAGATATCATTCTCTTGATTAAATTGTTGGACCTCCGCATCTTCCTTACGGAATGCACGAATAACTCTGACACCCAATAAGTTTTCACGTAATGTTCCTAATAATTTATCTAATGCACCCTGTACTTTTGTATAAAGTGGAATACTAATCCACATGATGGTAAATACTACGACCGCAAGAACTGGTATCGTGACCACAAAGATAAGTGCTGATTTTGCGTCGATAGTAAATGCGACAACCATTGCCCCAAATACAATGAATGGGCTTCTTAGTAATAGACGTAAAGCAAGATTTAATCCCGTTTGTACCTGTAATACATCACTTGTCATACGTGTGATTAATGTATCCGTTCCAAGTTGGTCTAGTTCTGCATACGTTAAATCTTGAATGTTATCAAATAATTCTTGTCTTAAATCTGTTGCATACCCAGTGCTTGCCTTAGCCGCAAACCATTGTGCCGTAAAGGAGAATATCATCCCTAATACCGCAAGCAACAACAAAAGTCCAAACATCTTCAAGACAAAACTCATATCATTCTGCCCAATTCCATTTTTGATGATTTGAGCAATTACTAATGGAACTGTTAAATCCATGAGTGCCTCTAATAATTTAAATAAGGCGCAAGAATACTTTCTTTATGATATTTCTTTAAATGCTTCAAACTCATCTTTCGTTTTTTCATGGCATATCTCCTAAAAGGAAAGAGTGTAGTTTCCTACACCCTCTATTTTGCACCTTTGTATTCAGCTTGCCCCATACCGATTACGATATTTCCGATTGGGTTAGCGAAAATTAATAATGTTGTAATACCACCACTGATGTTGAATGCTTTTGCTTGCTTTCCAGATCGCTTGATATGAATTGCGATTGAGATAATCATCATCACAAGACCAAGCCATCCAATAATCTGTATACCTGTATTAGCAGCAGCCAAGAATAATGCTAGACCACCGAGTGCACATACAAACCATATAATTCCAGCATACTTAGATTTCCAAACTAGTTTGAACATCACAAGTTCACGTAATACTGGAACAAATGCAAGAATCTTATTTTCAGGTGTCTTACGTAATACTTTTTAAAATATCTGAAGGTCTGTAGGACATACGCAAATTACCGCGAAAATCGCATAACTTGTTAGGATTTTTGATTAATTCTACTGTCATGTCAACCTCCTAGAACAATTCTACTTTCTAAATCACCATAGTTGATATCAGTTGGTGTTTACGACCAAACACATAATTAATACATTAGCCGTCTGTGTCTGATCATTCAATGACGCAATCTCTTCCTTCCATTCCACTGAATGGACTCAGCAAGAATTTTCACTGTATCACCAATCTCAGAAATTAATTGAAAATCTTCTTATCACTTTGACCAATACGGCGTAAGATAGCTTCCATTTCATCTGGTGCAACTAGGAATGGCTTTTGCACCACCACCAGAGGAACCGATAAATCCTGTAACACCTGGAGTATTACGTACAGCGTACCAGCTTCATCTGTCATCTTCATTTCAGCTGAAGAGTACCTCTGGGAATACGTTTGTCTTAACATCCTTGGTTTTCCATCCTTGCCAATAACAGTCTTGTTTCTTCTATGCTGACTACAATACGGAATAAGGAATCTAGATACCCATTGTTTCAACACGCTTCTCAAGATTTTCCTTAACTCTGTTTTCATGACTAGCTATGTATTTACAACATACCATCTGAGTTTCATGTTCATCATCAATTGCAGAAATTACTGCCTTCTCATTTTGTTGTCATATGTTGTTACGCTCCAATCCGAAAACTTTCATTAGATATGCAACACCTCAAAGTCACACAACACAAAGAATAGTGCAAAGAAGATCGTAAACACCAATACTTCACCAGTATTTTGTAGTGTTCCTTCTTCGCTACCTTGGTTAGTCCAATGTGGCCAACGAACACGCTTTGCTTCTTTTGTAATACCAGCTGATTGTAAACCAATGGTCTTTTGCTGGTTTGTTCTTCTTGGCTATTTTCTTGCTTCTTTAGCTGCTGCTTTTTCAGACTTCGCAGCTTTCTTATCCTTTCATCTCTTCAGACATCGCCTTGCCTACTTTCTATTTTGTTTCTTTATGGAGCGTCATCTTACCACATTTTGGGCAGAACTTTTTGAGCTCCAATCTCTTTGTGCTGTTTTTCGAACCATTTGTTGTATAGTTGCGTGCAAGACATTCTTCACACGCAAGAATAATTTTTCTCTGCCTCTTTTTGCCATTACGAAAAACTCCTTCAAAGTCTTGATTACAATGCACATAATTCGCAAACTCGCAACGAGCCAACCACCTGTTTCATATGAAAATCACAAATCAGTTTCATTTTTGATATATGATAATAGTTAAGGGATATTAATATGGAAAATCATCCCGAATACCACATATCATTTTTAACTTGTATCATTAGTTTCCTAGTTTTCTATTATGTTACTAGTAATTTTTGGACTCTCACTTCCATGGATTATGTGTAATTGAGCCACTTTTTATATCTTTTGATTTTATTTGGTCAAACTCTCATATTTTTGTAGCGGTAGCTATTTATTATTGAATCCATCTCATCGTATTCCAACATTTGTGTTACGACTACTCTGGGTAATTTATTTTCTTGTAATGATTTTTATTACTATTTTTCTAGAGTCTATCATGACAACAACATTAACCTAAATCTTCTTGAACTCTTTAATTTTAAACAGCAAATCTTTCTCAAATTATATTAAACTTGATATTCCAATTGATATTGGCTCAAACATTTTAAAGTAACCTCAGTCACTACTTATGTCCTTGTTCCTGATAACTTCTATTTGAGATATTACAATTTTATTAGTCACCGAGGGTATCTTTGATGTTGTGAGATATTTTTAATCGATACATTTTGAGATGATGATTTGGATATATCATATTTAAAAGTGAATATCAAATTCCATTAATTCTTATGAATTATACGGAACAATTGAATCATGGAGGTGTTATGCATAACTTTCGAAAGTTGCTTTTATGCTTCTAAATCATCTACTTTATTATTTGGCTGCAAACCTACATCAGAAAGCCAAAATTCTAACACTACAGAGGTATTAAACCTAATTTGTATGTTGATCAAAAAGAATCCGATTTAAAAAGTTATTCATTCTTAGCTGATGATAACCCTGTATTCAAAGAAATCACATTTGAAAGCTCAATCAAATTTTTACAGAAGGTTATTCAGGGATTCTATACTACTGGGAAAGTTGGTTGTCCATGGTGTGAACGTGCTGTACCTATTTTTGAATGCAGTCGCAAAAAGATAATAACATTTCAATTTATTATATTGACGCAAAATAAAGGGATGGGGAAACTTACGTGCGAAAGAGAAGAAAAACTATCAAAAATCTTTCAAAATATATTTCTGACAGTTTCCAAGAAGATAGCAATGGTAAAAAAGGAATGTTCGTTCCAGATGTCATTGCTGTAAAGAATGGCAAAATGGTAGCCTATCATGTGTCTTTAGTAGATGATTACGATATAAATAAAATGACCAATTATCAGAAAGTCAAAAACAAGAATTGTATAATATTTACCAACAAATGATAAATAAAGGCAAAAATAGCATTTACATACAAAAAGGTGGGTTTTAATCCACCTTCATTTCTAGCGTTCTTTAATAATAAGGAAACAATGTTTTCCATCCTTTTTGATAACTAAACGTTCTACAACTGTAATCTCTGTCCCTAAAGTCCGGATAATCCTCTGGATATTTGTGATTTCCTCCCATTTGGAATTGAATACCTTGTTGGCAACAACCCCAACGCATCTTTGATAATACAGCCATACATTGTATTACCATCTTTATCTTTGCCTAGCGCAAAGACTCCGGAAATCTTAAATGTCTTATCCACATATTCTTCTGGATTTGTCATCATTGCATATACTTGCGAATAAACAACATTTCCACTTAGTACAGACAAGTCATAATCCACTTCTGTCTCTTTACTTTGTTCTGGTGTTACTGCATTTGGTTGATGAGTGTATAGAAAGGCTAATGTAATCATTCCAACACTTAGAAAGATTAAGAAAAACTTCTTAATATATTTCATTACTACTTACGCTTTCATTGCACGAATCAACCAACAGATAATAAACGCAATAATATCTACTGTAACAATCGTAGCACCTACAGGTGTACTGCAAAGAATTGCCACAAGCATACCTGTAATCGTACAGATCTCCGATAGTACTGCAGCACCAATCAATACAGCTTTAAAACTCTTAAACAACTGCATGACTGATAATGCAGGGAAGATGACTAATGCAGAAATCAATAATGAACCTACAAGATTCATTGCTAGAACAACGATAACCGCAATAATAACTGCCAAGATTAGATTAATCTGATTTGCCTTAAGACCAATTGCCTTGGAGAAGTTTTCATCAAAGGTTACCGCAAAAATCTTTGGATATAACATCACAAATATAATCAAAACAATAATAGATGCGATTACACATAACCAAACCTCTGCTTTGGAAAGTGTCAAAATCGATGTAGAGCCAAAGAGTGTACTACATACATCACCACTGATATTTGCACTTGGTGGAAATAAATTCATTAATAGATACCCAAGTGCGAGTGCACCGGTGGAAATCATACCAACGATTGCATCACCTTGGACTCTTTTGTTTTGGCCTGATTTTAGAATTAGGATAGCCGCTACTGTTGTAATCGGGAAGACAAGATACATCTTTTGTTGAATCATCCCAAGCACAAGAGCAATCGACATCGCACCAAAGGCAACGTGTGATAATCCATCACCGATATAGGAGTATCTCTTTAATACAAGGATAACACCTACAAGTGCAGAACATAGGGATATTAACATTGCCGCAACGATGGCATATCTTACAAAGGGATATTCAAGATAGCGTAGTAATTCAGCTAGCATTCTTCCACCACCTTTCGATATTCATCTGTGGATATTTCTTTAACTTTACCATCCATGAAGCGAACAATACGATTTGCATATTGCGCCACTGCAGGTACATCATGCGTAATCATCACAATTGTCATGCCTTCTTTAGTTAACTTCGAAATTAAGTCATACATATACTGCATTGCATCTGGATCAAGCCCTGCTGCAGGTTCATCTAATAGAATCATCTTATCAGCAGCGCATAACGCTCTAGCAAGTAACGTACGCTGTTGTTGTCCACCGGATAAATCACGGTAACAATGCTTTGCAAGTTTATCGACACCAGTTTTGGCCATATACTCTTTCGCAAGTTCTTTTTCTTTCTTGTTATAGAACCAACGATGTCCTAAGTGACCTACAAAACCGGATAAAACAACTTCTTCAACTGAAGATGGAAAATCTTTTTGTACCTGTGTCTGTTGTGCAAGGTATCCAATTTCTCTTGCGTTAAAGGACTCATCATGTTCAATCGTTCCTTCAATTGGACTGATTAAGCCTAAGATGGTTTTCATGAATGTGGATTTACCAGATCCATTCTCACCGATTACACATAAATAATCTCCACTGTTGATTTCTAAGTTAAAAGGTCCCGCAACTTTCATGCGTTCATGTCCAACGGATAGATTTTTACATGTAATCAAATGTGTCATCTTACTTAACCTCCGTGTTAAAGCTTTGTGCTAGTACCTTTAAATTCTCTTCCATTGCACCATAGTATGTTAAGCCCTTATCGATATTTGATTGGCTAACGGACTGTAGTGAATTTAATGTTAGAATTTCTTGATTCTTTTCTGCTGTATTTTCAATAACTGCTTTTGCTAGTTTATGATCTGAGCTTTCAATTGTCATAATATGGTTGATACCAAACTCATCTGCGTACTTGGCAAGAGTGACAATTGTATTAAAGCTTGCATCTGTCTCTGTTGAGCAACCATTGAATGCAGCGTATGTTGTAATACCATAATCTTTTGCTAAATAGTGGAATGGCATACGATCTGCAAAGATCCAAGTTTTATCTTTTACAGTATTCACTGTAGATTCATAGGACTTATCTAAAGCAGCTAACTTTGCGATATACGCTTCCGCATTTGCCTGATACTTCTTCGCATTTGTTGGATCCAATTCTACTAATTCATCCGCAATTGCTTTTACAATTTTTTGAGCACGCTTGAGTGATAACCACACATGTTCATCATATTCAATTTCATCATGATGGTCATGGTCGTGATCATGGTCCTTTTCATCATGATCGTGGTCCTTTTCATCATGATCATGATCGTGGTCGTGATTTTCTAAACCTTCCTCTTCTTCGTCGATGTCATCACCAAGTGTCTGCATCATATTTACAACCTTCATATCTTTGTTGGTCTTTTCTTCTAATGCATCATCCACCCATTCATCAGACTCACCACCAACGTATACAAATAGATTTGCATCAGAGATGTTTTGCGATATCACCCGCAGTTGGTTGATAACTATGCAAGTCTCCACCGTTCTTCATCAATAATTGTAGGTCCACATTTGTATTGTCTTTCCCGATAATCTCACGGATCCAATCATATTGTGGAAATGTTGTAGCTACGATTTTTAATTTTGTAGAGTTCTGTTGTTGTTTTGGAGCACAACCTGCAAGCATGAATGCCGCAAGTACTCCTGTCATTAGTTTTTTAAGTTTCATAGTATTCTCCTTTTCAAACTATACTGAAGCAGTTTGCTTTTATAACCGACACTTGAGCGAATATTCAAATCTTCTATAAAATGACAAAATGCATGCCATCGACAATCATCGCTGACATGCATTTACTATATCTGTTTCAGTTTACTTTACTATCATACACTATCTGTCAAGTTTTATCATTGATTATGATATATGTAATCTTTAATCTTGGCTCGCACTCTCTGTAAACGACCATCATATGCCTTTACCGTACAGTTCTGATTGCGGGCTGCTTCTTCATAACAATCCCCATCATACCAAGAGCGCATTACATCTACTTCTCGATGTGATAATGACATGACACCTTGTGTCATTTGTTTAAATGCATCGACATACTGATAATAATACTCTGGGTTAAACATCTTATTTTGTTGTTCTACAACATCATAGAATGTTTCATCTTCATTCATCATCGCATCTAACGCCAGTACATCTGCACCTTCATTTCTTCCAATCGTTGAAAGTTGTCGTAGGACATTCCAAACTCTTCTTTTAGCGATGATGCACAAGAAGGTCTTAAAACTAGCTTGATTATCCTCCCGATAACACTGTATCGCTACAAGTAAACCAAGACGTGCTTCCTGTAATAAATCATCTTTATAGTTTTTCACCGGTGGATATACCTGTATTGTTTGATTCACCAGCGATGTAAGTAAACCTTCATACTGTGCAAATAAGCGATATTGCGCGTGCGCATCACCCATTCTACACATATATAACAGTTCACTTGGATTGTCCTTTTCCATACAACACTCCCCCTATAGTGGGAAACGCATGTTGTAAATCGAATACATTAGAATACCAGCAGATACTGCCGCATTCAACGATTCAATCTTTCCTCTCATTGGTAGTGATACTACAAAGTCACACTTTTCACGTAGGAGCCTTGAGATACCCTTACCTTCATTTCCAATAATCAATACAGTATTGAAATCATACTTTACAGAACGATAGTCCTGTCCATCCATATCTGTTCCAACAGCCCACCAACCTTTTTTCTGTAGGTCTTCTAACGTTCTGGAAAGATTAGTAACAGAAGCACATTTCACTGTATCAATTGCACCAGCACTAACCTTGGCAACGGTAGGCGTTAAGCCTACTGCATTGGTCTTCTTAAAGATGACACCGGTCGCACCAATCGCATCAGCTGTACGTAATATCGCTCCCAAGTTATGTGGATCTTCTAATTCATCGAGCATAATGATAAGACCCTTACCATCCTCAGAAACACTCTGTACAATTTCATCTACACTATATAGACGGTATGGATCAATTTCAGCCACAACACCTTGATGACGGTCTGTCTTTGTCATCTGTGTTAATGTCTTCTTATCCACTCTTTTCAGTTGTACTCGTTGTTTTCGAGCCAACTGTTCTACATCTCTATCGTCTACTGACATGTATATTTGTTTGATCTTGGAGTTATCCATCAACATCTGTTTTACAACATTTTTCCCGTACACAAATTGTGCCATAGAAGTCCTCCCTAAAGTGTCCGTACTTTGTCCCAAATTTGTCTAATACGCTCTTGTTTATTTTCAAGATATAAAGCACCTAAGATTGCCTCAAATCCTGTCGACATACGATATGTCACAACATCCGTATTATTTGGAACACTACCAGTATTTCCATTGCGCCCACGACGATACGTCGCTTCTTCCTCTTCAGTAAAGAAGTTTTCTTCATGAAGAAGCGAATAGAATCTTGCTTGCGATTTCGCAGAAACAAAGGAAATACTTAGCTTTTGTAGCATTTTTCCTTTGCCCTGCCCTTCTTGAACCAAGAAGTCACGAACCGCAAGAGACCAAACCGCATCCCCAAGAAATGCTAGTGTTCTACCATTGCATTCTAATGGGTTCATTACAATAAGCCCTTTTTCACTAGTTCATTACGATACTTATCCGCACTATCGAAGTCTTTATCTGCCTTGGCTTGATTCCACTTCGCAAATAATTCTTTCTCTGCTTCACCAATGGCTGGTTTATCCACAACAATACCCAATACATTCAACATCTTTTCCACAGCATTGCTGTAAAGAGCTAACTGTGCAAAGTCAATTTCTCTTTGACGTAAAGTCTGATTTAACTTCTTCACAGTTTCAAAGATAACCGCATACGCATTTGGTGTATTCATATCATCATCTAAGCAATCCAAGAATGCACGATACGATTCCTTATCATAATCATCACCCATGACATAATCTGCAAGTGCAGCTTTGATATATGATTGCTTCAGTGGTGTTAATACTTTATCTAATTCCTTACGTGCAGTTTCAATTGTCTCATCAGAGAAGTTTAATTCCTTACGATAATGTACAGAGGACACTAACCATCTTGTTAGGTTTGTACCTAGAGATACAACAACATCCTTTGCCCACATCGTATTACCTAGTGACTTAGACATCTTTTGTCCATCGATATTTACCATGGCATTATGTACCCAATAGTTAGCGAGCGTATTGCCATGCATCGCTTCTTGTTGAGCAGCTTCATTTTCATGGTGAGGAACTTCAAATCCATACCACCACCGTGAATATCGATGCAATCACCAATATTATCATTGATCATTACAACACATTCCGTATGCCAACCTGGGCGACCTTCTCCCCATGGAGAATTCCACTTAATACCCATATCTGTCTTTTTCCATAGCGCAAAGTCATATGGATTTTTCTTTTGGTCATTCGTTTCAATACGTGCACCAGCCTCTAGTTGGTCCATGTGCTGATGAGAAATCTCACCATAAGTTGGTACAGATTCAACAGAGAAATATACATCACCATTTGCTTCATAGGCGTGACCTGTCTTAACAAGTTTATCAATGAATTCAATAATCTTATCCATTGTTTCTGTAACACGCGGTGTAATATCTGGAAGTTCTGTATTGAGTAACGTACGTACTTCTTGGTATGCATCAATATATCGCTGTGCAATCACTGCCTCTGTTGTATTTTCTTCAGCAGCTTTCTTAATGATCTTGTCATCAACATCTGTGAAGTTAGATACATACGTAACGCTATATCCTTCTGCTTCAAATAAACGCTTCAACACATCAAACACAATCATTGGTCGTGCATTACCGATATGTGCATAGTTATACACAGTTGGTCCACATACATACATGTCCACATGTCCTTCATGAATTGGTTTGAATTCTTCGATTTGTAAAGTCTTTGTATTATACAGTCTGATCATATTCTTCCTCCTGTTAAAAAAGCGTCTTCCTTAAAAAGACGCTATGCGTATCCACTCTTTAGAATTTCACTGATAACATTAGTGCAACGTCCTTCTCTACATATCAAGAAGACCCTCTCGGAGGCATTCCCATCAACACCATTTGCCAAAGCACTCTCACCAAATATGCTTCTCTCTTCTGCCGGTATATTGTAGTACTATTTCCGATCAACGGTTTATTTGATTATAGCGTAATTCTAGAAAGCTTTAAAAAGTATAATACAAGTTGATGTAGATATTTTTACACACATACTGTTTATTCATGTTACTATTTTTCCCATGTTTACATTCATGAATTATATTCTTACACCTGAATTTATGGTGATTATTTCACTTGCGATATTCTTATACTCCTTCTTCAAAGGATTCTAGACGTTTTCGAGATGCAGTATTTTTATTAATCCTACTATTTGCACTCTTTGTTTTCTCTGTGCAGTATTCAGGTATATCCAGGATTGCGACTATATATTCAAGTATATTTGTTACTACCTTTATGTTCTTGATATTTATCATTCCATTCTTATTAATAGTGAATAGTATCCAGATGTTTTGTAAGGAAGGATTCCATATTACAAGTTTCCTATCAAGTGCGTTTGGCATCTTTATTTTAGCTGGTGAATTTTATCTGTTTACAGCCTTCATTACAGCTACTAACAATTTTATGGATTACTCAATCCATCTAATACAGGATTTTCCTACTTTGATTAAAATGGGGTTTGGCTTTAGTGTCTTATATATCTCACTTGTATTTGTAGCATTCATGTTCTATTCCATATTTATTCAACTACTTCCAAGACATGTTGATTTTGACTACATTGTTGTACTCGGTGCAGGTTTAGTCGATGGTCTAACACCAACAAAGATCTTAAGTAATCGTCTTGATAAAGCAATTCGTGTATTTAACAAGTCAGTATCATCTTGTTATATTGTTGTGTCTGGTGGCCAAGGTGCTGACGAAAAGGTATCCGAAGCAGAGGCCATGCATACATACCTTATCGATAAGGGAATTAAAAACCATCAAATCATCTTAGAAGATAAGAGTGTCAATACATTTGAAAATATGCGTAATTCTTTTGAAATCATCAAGCGTAGAGGTGGTCGCATGCGTATTGCGGTAGTTACTTCCAACTTCCATGTTTATCGTGCACTTCTACTATGCCGTTCATTAAACATTCCAGCAATCGGTATCGGTGCTCCTATTGCATTCTACTTCTGGCCTAGCGCAATGATTCGTGAATATGTTGCATTATGCAAGCATTATCTAAAGGGTTATATATTAGGTTGGTTTATATTTGTAGGTTTCTTTCTCACTGTACTTTCTGTATTTCTATAAAAAGAAAGTACAGTTTTCTTTTTATCAAAAATAAAAATGCCTCTATCACAGAGACATTTTACTGTTCTTATAAAGTTAATAATAAAGCCATCTTGAACTTTTCGTTTGCTTTTACTGCGTGTAAGCCACCCTTTGCAAAGCAGAACTGTTCGCCTGCATGGATTTCATGTGCTACACCTTCATAGATAATTGTTGCACTACCATCTAACGCAAATACTAACGCTTCGCCTGGAGCTGCGTGTTCAGATAAGCCTGTTCCTGCATCGAATGCCATCACAACAAACTTCATCTTTTCGTTGTGTGCAACATCCATGTTTACAATCTTACCATCCTGATATGGTACTAAATCCTTTAATCCAAATACTTCACCTGGTTTTACTGCGCTGTTCATCATACTATTTTCTCCTATCATAATTTCAGTATAAATGGTTCCTTGATCTGTTTTGATTCCTACAGGAATATTAATATGTGCGATAATTGCTTCACCGACATTGACTATCTTTCTCATCATCGTTTGTATAAACAATTGCTCTTCCTGTATGAACATAGATCAATTTGTAATACGGGTAGATTTCTGCACTGATATCTGTATTCTCCGCAAGTGAGTAATAACTGACCTGACTCATTACTTCTTTTGAGACAGTACAACTTGTTACCCATGGGTTATCCTGTGCAATTGAATAAACTGAACCAACTTTTTCTTTCATTTTATCACCCTGTTTTACTATAACATCATTCGAACAATAACTATGAAATTACTATCTCTACATTTCCCCTTGCTAACGAATGAAAACTGAATATATACTATAAGCCGAACAAGGAGAACATAATGAATAGTCGTTTAGAAATGGAACAGATATTAAATTATCTGACAAAACTAGCACATGCACTACTATCGAACGGTTCAACTCTTGAACATGTAGAGTTTGCCATTGAAAAGAATGCACATGCGTATCAGTTAACTGAACTTAGCACTGTTATGACACATCAGTATGTAAGTATTTGTTTCCGTGGTACTGATGGAAATACATATATGAAGCAGTTAGATATTTCTACAATATCTATCAACTTGGAAAAGCTACGTGTTTTAAACAATATTATGCACCAAGTTGCTAATCACCCTATCCCTACTGAACAACTGCAGAATATACTAGACCAAGCTCAAAACGTAAAGAAGTATAGTATTGTAACAACTCTATTTTGCCAAGTACTTGCCATCACTTGTGTTTGTTTTATTCTGGGTGGTAAACCAACTGATATGATAGCCACTGCACTTGTTTCATTCTGTCTATACTGGATAAATCTTGGTCTTTCCAAACTACGTACTGAAAAGATTATTAACAATATTGTTAGTATGTTCTTAGGCACAATTCTATCCTTCCTATTAGTCAGAGTAGGATTGATTGCAGATACACAGTGGACTTTGATTTCTATCAGCTTACTAATGATTCCAGGTATCCCTTTAGTCAATGCATTCCGTAATTTAATCTGTGGCCATGAGTTCAATGGTATCCTACAATTATTAAATGTATTCTTAGAGAGTGCATCTCTAGCTGCCGGCATGTACTTCGCGGTTATTCTGATGGGAGGAGCAGGCGCATGGTAAACAATATCTTGATTTTACTATTATCCTTTACTGCTTCGTTAGCTTTTAGTGTCACATTCGGTATTCATGGAAAAGACAAGTTAGTGTATGCAGGTCTTGGTGGGTTCTTAGTACGTCTTGTGAATATTACACTCTCTAGTTTTGTGCAAAATCATTTTGGGATTACTTTGGTTTCTGCTCTTGTTGCTTCACTGTATGGAGAGTTTATGTCCCGTAAGCTTCAGGTTCCTACTGCCTACTTTATCTATCCATCCATTATTCCACTTATTCCCGGAGACATGTTTCATTATATGATTGCTTCTATCGTAACTGGTAATATCAGACTAGCAGAAATTCAAGCATTTGATTGTGGACTATCTCTTGTAGCTCTTAGTCTTGGTACAATCATTGGAACAACAACACTCCAAAGTATTCGTAGAAAATAATGCATGTATTTAAAAAGAATGTATTGATAGGATTTCCTAAAAATACATTCTTTTCTTTATATTTCTACTGTTGTATCTGAAGCTGGTAAATAGATTGCATAGATTGAATTTGATATTTCCAACCAATTCTTCAAATCTGGCATCCAGATATAGTCATCCTTGCAAAGAATTTCTTGTTTGATGAACTGCACTAATTCCGCATCTGTAAATGGGCCAAATTTTTCTGTGCTACCTCGTTTTGTATAATACCAAAGTCTGTCCATGTGTTTCTCCTTGCAATTAATTCGCTTCTAATTTAATCGTTACTTCTGTTGTTTGCCCATTCATAACTTCAGCTTGAACAGGTTCGCTTGTCAGTTTGAATCCACTTGGGATATCACTAGGTTTGACAATATTCTGAACATAGTATGAACCTACATTGAGTTCATATGTCTTTGAACCAGCACTACTACCATCCGGTTTTTCAAGATTAACCTTAATCTTACCTTTGCTGATAGTATACTTCATCTTAGCCTTCGTTGGCACACTTTCTGTGTATGCTGGATTTGATGAAAGAGCTGTAATACTAATCTCATGTTCAGATCCTTCCGCAAATGAGATACCATCAATCGTAATGGATGTTCCTTCAACATTAGATGCCGCAAGTGTTCCATCGATTGAGATATTATACTTATCCGCATTCTCTACAGCAGACCATGCAAAGTGCCATGCATTCTGCAAGCCAGTAGATGTAATATCTGTTGGTGAGTTGAGCTGTACTGTCTTTGCACTATATGCGAAGTTGATAGAAGTCTTCTCACTTGTCTTATACTTATCTTCCTTCTTGGAATGTGCTGTGATTGTTACGACGTATGTCTCTCCATCTTTAAGAGATGAGGATGCGATACTATCACTATTTGAAATAATATTCTTATGTTCTGTAATTGGATTTGTATTTATTGTTAATTCATAGTAATCCGCATTTTCAACTGGATCCCAAGCGATATTTACATTCGCTGTTGTGACTGTGAATGTAATATTCTTCACTTGAGATAGTTGTTTTGCGTCTGACTTAAACGAATTATCGTATTGACTACTGGAGTTATCTCCATAGCCATACATCTTACCCGAACGATTGAAGGCTACTAACGTATCATCATACGCTGCGATATACTTCACATCTGTCCAAGCTTCAACTGCTTTCCTTTAAGTCCTTATCATCTGAAACAACACTGACTGTACCATCTTCATGTACACCAACTACATAGTTTTTACCAACTGCAATTGAAGCAATCTTAGTCCAACTAGACACATCACTTGTACTGTTTCCCTTTAGGGATACAGCAGAAACACTGCCATCTTTCTTTAAAACAAGTACTTGTGATTCTCCAACAGCTAACTTCTTTGCGTCACTAATAGAACTAAAGTTTGCAGAGTTACCTGACACTTTTACCTGTCCATTTACAATCGCAAATGTAACATCATCACCAGCGTAGACACTCTCTACATCTGTCCAATCACTGACCTGACACGCAAGTTCACTACCCGCACAAAGAACTTTACCATCACTTGTTAGACCAACAGTATGGTCTTTACCAGCTGCGATAGCCTTAATATTTTTCCACTTCGCAACTTCCTCATTTTTATCAGTTGTTACGACTGTACCATCTTTCTTAAGACCAACCGCATGACTGCCATACGCACTAACCTGTACAACGTCTTGGAATTCATTCTTATATTGGAAATCACCATACACTTCTAAAGCATTATTCTTATTGATAAATAATGTATAAGTATCACCTTCTGCGATGCGATTAATTTCAGAAACTTCTACTGTGAAATTTGACTTTCCGCCAGCTGTAAAGCGTAGGATAATTGCGATAACTGCGATGACCGCAACCAAGCAACCAGCGATAATCGCATAAGATATCTTCTTGCGATTCTTTTGACTATCTTGTTTTTTAGGCTGGTTTGTGTCCATCGCCTTTGCGGCTGTCTTAATCTTCCCTGCATCCATTACGCGTGTACTACCTAAGTCATTCTTAACAGAATTCACTCTCTGCGTATGGATTGTATCAGCCTTGACAGTTTCATCTGGCTTTTGTTCTGGTTCTGGTTTTGACTCTGGCTGTACTGGTGGTACTACCTTTATCTCAGGTAATTCAATTACTTTACGATTATCAATAAATGATTCAACCGGAATACCAAATAACGTAGATAACTTACGAATATTTGATATTGATGGGATACTGTTACCATTTTCCCAATTCATATAATCGGTAAACTTCACATTAATTTTTGTTGCGACATCACCCTGTGAAAGACCGTAATGTTTTCGAAGAAGTGTTAATTTCTCTGGTAATTTATTTAGCATTCGTGTTTACCTCCTGCCTTTCTATTCTAATGGTTAAAAGTACAGTTTTCAATATACCTAACCTGAAGGGTTAGTGAATGCTTAGCCATGCGCAAGTGAAAAGTTAAATTCTTAATTACTACTTATCAAAAATTTAAAACTATTCTATTAAAATCAGAAACTTCTTGATGTACTGCATGACCACTATTTTTCAAAAAAATAATTTTTCTGACAATTTATTTTTTTCAGCAAGTTCATTAGAAAATTCTACTGGTATAACTTGATCTAATGCAGCACCTATAACTAGAGTTTTTAGATTGAATTTTTATCTAATTTATCAAAAACATCAAATTTTAAGCATGATCTAGCTAAAATAATAAATCTATTCAGTTGATCTAATTTTTGGCTTAGATAGAAATTTGTACTAATATAGATAACCACTTATTTTTGCTATATATCTTTTTGAATAAACAGTTTCAAGCATATTTTTTTGCAGTTCTTGTAACTCACCCATTTTCAACTAAAACAATCCATCTATCTACGACCTTGTTTTGTTGTAGGATTATTTCTTGATGTAGTTGCCACTAAAACTAGTTTTTAACAATGTCAGGGTAATTTATAGCTAATAGTTGAGCAATCATTTCCCCCTTGAGATACCCCTACAACATCTACTTTATCTAAATTTCAACTTTTTGATACAATAAGCAATCTCTTCCACCATATCGCTAATCTCATAATTCTCATTGAGATGTTCTTTATGATCAAATATAAAAACTTTATAATCTCTCAAAAATTTTTCTATAGTAAAAAGCAAGTTGTAAAGGCTTTTTCCTTTTTATTCGCTCAGTATTCAAAACCTGAGTATCAATAATAAATTCTTGTTTCCATAACCAAATGAAACATAATTGATTGTGTCATCGTAGAATTTAATTTGACTATTTTTGCATCATACATAATATATCTCTTAATGAATTACTTAACCACACAAAATGTATCACCCATTTTGATTTGCAACTGTAATAATGTAGTCTCGATACCCAAATGTCATCTCGGATGGAGTACCATCTTTATTCCATTTTGGTGGGTTTAATTTTGGCTTTAGATACTTACCGTTTTGACCATACTTACAGTAACCAATAAACACTGCATTCTGCTGTGCTAATTTCGCAGCCAGTGTTGGTAGATCTATCTTTTCTTTTGCATCCTTACGGTTTTCAAATCCTAAATACTTAAATGCTTTATGTAAGTAGATTTCAGATCCACTCCAATCAAGAATCTCATAGAAGATACGATGTAGTTCTCTTGACTGAGAAATCTGTGTCATGACAGAGGCCGCCACATTACTTCCTACAATATAATCTTCTGAACCTGAGCGTTCTACGAGATTCTTGTTTTCATCATAATTCATCTCACAAGTAATAAATAACTCTGGCAATAAATCACTTTTATTTTCCGTAAGGATAATAAGCGAGAGATTGTAAGGTTATCCGCAACCTCTTTCTGTTCTTGTCTGGTTAATTCCTCATTCACATAAAGATTATCCGATAGAATCATTGCACTGTAAATTTCTCTATGTTCTGGTGTATTCATAAAATCATAAATACTATTATAATCATCGATATCTAGAGATACCCATTCTAGGCGTACATTCGTAATCTTTTGAACCTCTTCTTGCACAGCTTCGTCTGCTAGATATCTTTCTAATTTTTCTTGTGTTTCTAAAATATAGACAGCCGTTTCTTCGTGCAAGAATGTTTCCAACTCCTTTAATACCTGTATTAATAAGGAGCTAACTCCAATAATTGTATCTGGTCTTGTATTTAGATTGAAGCTCTTTTCCCTAACTTCCTTGCAAGAGACCGTACATGTATTCTTTGTGACTTCAATCGGATTATCATCCATCTGTAATACATAAAAGTGATCTACATCTTTTACCAATTTACGCTTCATCGTTGGTAGTAAGCAAGATTCCATTCCTTCTCAACGATTCTCATTAAGTCTTCCTTGTTCCACTCTAGTATTGATTTTGCCATGTGAACCACCTATAATTGTCGCATTGGTTAGGTATTGATTTAATTCATAGAGGGTTAAATCATTCATATGCTTCTTATGTCCATCGGCTGCGATAACTCTTTTACCAGATAGTTGAATCTTATTTTTATCTACATAATAGATATCGCTTCCTTCATAATTAAATAAGGTAGTGAACACATGTGATAATCCTGCCGCTCTACTAGAGTTTGCCATGATACGTGACATTAGTTCTGGATAACAGATGACTTCCAAATCTTTCCCACCTGCTAGTCTTGCGGTATTCATATTTTCCTTATTATAAATAATCGCTGTAATATAAGGAAGCTTCTTTCCCTTTACACCACTCATGCGTAGTTCATTAATAATTCCACTACATGCAAGAATGACTTTTAATTGTTTCTTCATCATTATCTTCATTTACGATAATTGATTTACAGTTCTGTATATTACAATTTTCTAAATTACTATAATGTGCTGTCATTCCATAACGACATAAGATTTGAGTATGTTTTGCATACGGGATAAATATCTCATGGTTCTTCTTTGCAACTTTCTCACGCTCTTTATCTTTCTCCACGATAAATGCACGTACTTGATCATCCATTTCTGCCTTTTCACATGCATTATCTAACACCACAACCGTTTGCATCTCTCGATTTAGATTTGCTTCCATAATCTCCGCAAGAATTGCAAAAGTTGTATCATTCCAACCGAGTATTATCGTATGATTCTTTTCCAAAACATCCGCATTACCATTTCTAAGGCTCTGGATTTTTGTCTCAATACCAGTTGTAATAATACCAATTAAAATGCTCGTAAAGAAAAGACCAATAATAGCCGCTATCGCATTAATGATAATGAATAATAGCGATCCATCTCCAGATGATGGAATCTCCGCATTAATTGCAGTCGCAAAACTATCCCATATTGCATGCAATGGTGAACATTCATCATTCACTCCAAATAAAATTAGAATACCAGCCAAAAATAAAATCACAATAATAGTCGTAAACGATAGAGCACGAATCATACTACCCGTACCTTTTGCCATTCGCTTATCTAGCCAATAGCGAAAACGCTGAAATAAATTATTCTTTTCCATGTCCCCTTACCCACTTAAAAATAATTTAGTTAAAATCGATGATGTGTGAAAAAATTAATAACCAGTATTATCATATCACCTTTACTTACTTCTTACATAGAATCCTTTACATTCTAGTGACTAGTCTTGTATTCATTTACAATTCATCCTAATATTAGACTGAACTTTCTAGAAATAGTTTAAAGGATGGTGAACTATGAAAGAACAACAGATGTCAGATGCATTCATTACTTCTGCCTTCCTTGCGTTTAGTGGAGGACTACAGGATGCCTATACATTTAATACTAGAGATCGTGTGTTCGCAAATGCACAAACAGGTAATCTAGTCTTAATGACACAGAACCTGATGGAAGGAAATCTAAGTCATAGCTTAAATTACCTTTTACCAATCTTGCCTTCATTGTAGGTGTATTTGTAGCAGAACAACTACAAGGGCGACTAAAAGAAAAGAAATCCCTTCACTGGAGACAATATATTGTACTCATTGAAATTATCACACTATTCCTTGTAGGTTTTATTCCAGGTAATCTTAACAACATTGCAAATATGCTTGTCTCATTTTCCTGCGCCCTACAAGTACAATCCTTCCGCAAAAGGTAAACGGGAATACATATGCTAGTACAATGTGCATTGGTAATATTAAGAGTGCTACCTGCAAGACTCTCCGCTTTCTTTCGAACAAAAGATATATCATACTTTCACCAATCTATGCATTACTTCGGTATTATTGTAGTATTCGCAATCGGTGCTGGACTTGGTGGTGTTATCTCCAAACAGTTAGGTTATCCAACTATTTGGATTTCTTGTATAGTTCTATTGATTCCATTAGTTTTAATGCATGAACGTAAAGTATAAACATAGTAATACCGCAGCTTACGCTGCGGTACTTTTAATTTCTAAAGCTCTTTACCCAATTCACCAATGAATTATGATAGACGTTGTTTGCGACATCACGCTTCATTTGATCTGTCACTGGACCATTCTTTGCTAGTTTCTCTAGAATGCATGCCTGTAGTTCTTCCACACTCATCTCTTCATAGGATTTACTATAGTCTACTATTACCTGTTGAATCATTTCTTCTTTTACATCAAATTGTTTGATTTCTGGAATCTTAGCTTCCTGATACTTAACAACTTTCTCATCATAATTTCGAATCCAGATTTGTCCTGAACATGCATGCAATTGAACATGTAGATTTCCTTCAGCTATTTGGATTTCTCCACTCAATAGCTCCGTATATGTCCCATTTGCTGGTATATCTAATGATGATTCAAATTCATCATTATTTACCGCTCTAATAGCCTGCGTAAAATCATTTGTACGTGAGAATGCATATTGGCGATTTGTTAAGCGAAGTTCTTGATAAATACCATTCGCAAAAACTTCATTCTTTTGTCGAATCTCGCCAAGTCTAGCAATGATGTTAGTACAGCCATTTTCGTTTACTGCATTTATATAGTTTTCCAAGTTAATTACAGGTCGTAGTACTTCATCAGAATGTTTCTCTTTTCTGCCTTCAATACCAAATTCACTACCATAATAGATAGAAGGAATACCTGGTAGTGTATACATCAAAATATGTAATGGTACAAACTCTTGTTTGTTATGAAGTCTAGTATAAATTCTTTCTACATCATGGTTATCCGCAAAGTTATAAAGATGATATGGTAAATTACCTTTATCTAATAGATAGCGCACTGTATGTGCAATCTCAAAGTAATTATGTTCATTATGTCCAGAATACAGTGCTTTATATAGTTGATAGTTCGTCACAGAATGTAGCGTATCGGAATTTACCCAACGACTATAGTCGCCATGAATCACTTCGCCCATCAACCAAAAATCAGGTTTGATATCATTTGCCAGCATACGTAGCTCATGCATAAAACCAAAGTCCAATACATCCGCCGCATCTAAGCGATACCATCCACATCAAACTCACTAACCCAGAACCTAACCACATCTAATAAATATTGTCTGACAGCAGGATTATGCTGATTGAGTTTCACTAATAAATTATATCCACCCCAGTTATCATACGAGAATCCATCGTTGTATTCATTATTCCCCTGGAAATTGACATTACAATAGCAATCTTTATACTGGGAGTTTTCACGGTTTAATTGAATATCCTTGAACGCAAAGAAATCTCTACCAGTATGGTTAAATACACCATCAAAAATTACATGTATATCCTGATTATGACAATCTTGTACAAACTTCTTTAAATCCTCATTATCTCCAAGTCTTGAATCCAACTTGTAATAATCGGTTGTTTCATATCCATGTCCAACCGATTCAAATAATGGCCCAATATATAACGCATTACAACCAATTTCCTTGATATGTTTGATCCATGGGCATAATTGATTCAAACGATGTTCTGTCATTTGATAATCATTATTCTTCGGTGCATCCGTTAATCCTAATGGATAAATATGATAGAACACCGCATTCTCATACCACTTCATAATAAATCTCCTTGAAAGCACCTCTCTATCTTAATACGTAAATTATAATTTATCATCCCAAATCAAAAAATAACGGCCTACTTATGATAGACCGTTAAACGATTCATAATTTATTTATTTCGTTCACTCGTTGATTCATCTGTTTTACCAGTTTCTTTTGTTGTAGATAAAATACAAACCAAATAACAAATGCAAGTGCAATCTCTTCTAAAAGAATCGCAATCATCAGTAGTGGTCCATGATGCATAGGAATCCAACCTACAAGATACGCTGTAACTGTCATAACAATACAACCAGTACCCATATGAATAATTGTCTGTGTAAAAAGTGATAACTTCTCATTGTCATAAACTACTGCAGGTATCCCAAACCCAAGTCCAATTACCACGGTTGCGATAGCCATCTTAGAAAATGCATAATTTGTCATTTGCATATTTCCATGAAAGATTCTATCAATGATAACCCCTGCCAGAATAAACATCATAGCAGCAATACCCATTGATACGAATACGTTAAATAGTAGTGTTTGTTTCTTTGTGTTCATGTGTAACCTCCTTAAATTCCTAGATATCTTTTTTTAAATCAGGTAGATACTTTTCTTGATACATAATCAGAACAATCGTTCTTTAACTTTAGTAATAATGTCCACCAAAGCCTGTCTCTATACTTTTTATACAAGAAAGATTAATAACAGTCTGTTTAGAGATTTGCATGAAGCCAGTCCCGATCTGGTTCAGAATCTCATACAAACGTCTTCGGGAATAATACCTCTCGTTTTCTGTATAGATAACAGTATCTCCACCCTCCACACGTATCATATATATCTCTTCCGCTTTCAAGACTATCATTCGATTTTCATGCTGCACGATCAGCGGTATGTCCTTAGAGTCTAGTAAATCAATCACTCTTTGTACCTCATCCGTAATCACATCCGCATAAATCGTTACATGTGGAGGAGACTTCTTTTGATAGTTCTACATTTACTTTCATCTTCGATTCTCCCTTCATATCTTTTCTACTGTGATATTACTGCAAGTATTTCATGCTGTCTCGCTGTTTTCGCTAAGATGCAAATATTATGATGTAAGATACATATATACAATATCTAAAAAGAAAACAAAAAAATCACACCTCATTGAAGTGTGATTTAACATTTTATCGATTGTAGCCATAAGTTCTTTATTTTGTTTATACAACTCAATATACAAACGGTAAAATGGCTCATATTTTTTTGTGTTATCTAAATTAGGATAATAGACTCTTCCTGCCTCAATTAGTTTTCTTGCTTCAGAAAAATCTCTAATGTGATTAATCCCTATCATTGCCATTAAAGCATCACCATAACTTGTACCAATTGTTATAGAAGGTGTTTGCAACTTGACCCCACACATCAGATAGCATCTGTACCCACTCTTCATTCTTTATTCCACCTCCGTAGATCATAATTTGGTTAATTTGAGATATTTAGTTCACGAAATATTTCGAAATAGTGTTTTGTGAGTAACATACAGCTTCATATGCAGCTCTCATAATATGCTTTCTTGTATGCGATAGATTTAAACCAAAAATTATTCCTTTTGCATGAGCATCATTTATCATTCTCTCCGGCAAAGTGTGGAAGCACAATCAACCCCTCACTGCAATTGGTATTTCTCATAGTCCTTCATCATTGCACAGTAAGCATTCGTTCCACCTCATTTGTTCTAACTTTATCTGGATAAAATGTATCTCTAATCCCTTTGTTAATAACTCCAAGTATTTGTACTGCTGATACATCATATGTATTAGGTACAATAAATACTTCACATAAACGATTATCGTTATACAACTTGTCGTACATTAATATCATGTGTATGCGAGGTCCCATCTGATCAGCATGTCACGGGTGTCATAACGCCACTACTTGTGCCTCTGCAGAATCATCTCCACCCGTGATTACAGCAGTCCCTTCTGCAAAGCCCTGTATCTTTTTGCAGCCACACAGGTAATGTCCCTGCTATATCAGTTGTTTTGGAGTTTTGCTGGTTAGTTTTCTCACCGTCCCCTCAGCATATTCCTCATTAATCAGACCATCTTGATTATATAGAGGATTAAAACTAGCCAACCCTAGAAATTATCGATTGTGTAATTTCCGGTTAGTTTTATATATAATATACGATGACATGATTAAAATTTGTAAGTTTTACGATAAACTTCTGGTTCATTATAATCCATAGTATTTTAGGGACAACATCGCTAGAACCTAAAAGGTCTCCCAAAATAACTCAAGTACCTTTGATTCTCCCCCATTTTTCTGGTAATTCTTGGCATTCGGACATTGCGTGCATCAATACCATAAAGTATCGCTTTTCTGGCAGTTTTCCATTAATATCTCATAGTAGCAATCGGAACTCAGAGCACTAATTCCAATGCATTTAATATCCTGCATTAATATAAGTTTATTAATCAACTTATTGAAATGATACCCACATCTTTATACGAAAACTTCATTTGCATCGTGTTCAAAAATAATTTGGTTTAGGATTTTCAACACTATGGGATGTCACTGCCGAAGCAATTTCTTTACCAACTTCATTAATCAAAATACCTTTCGTCTCATTTGTACCAACGTCTATTCAACAAAATATTTTGATGACATATTTTTATCCCTTTCTAAATTGATCAACGACTCCCATAAATTCTTTTACCCTATTTACATCAACCCGAATATTATTTCCATCATCATCTTGTAACTTACCGCCCTTTTAAATATATACCGATAACTCGGCATCTGCATGCTTTAATTTGGATTCAATTGTATCTGGTCTACAGCCTGTATTAGCTAAGACCGCAATATTTGGGCATGCATCTTTAACAGATCGGATTAGAGTTTCATTAACATCTTGTCCTGCCGCACTAGCGGATATACATAATCCATCTGCTCCAGTTTTGAATACTGTCGATTTTACCAGCTAGTTCTCGTGTGTCCAAGTTTTATATCAGATTCCGGGTTAATAAAATGACAGCATCTAAATCAGATAAATGTAATTCCGTTTTTCTTCTTAAAAGTTTTGATATGTCATTATTATAAAAACCACCATCTCCAACATACACGACAGAAAAAGTACCTCTACAAAAATCTGCATCCACAGCTCTAGCCAGTTCCAAAGTTGCAGCACCATCAGATATTGCATCAACGCCAAAAGGAACCGTAATATCTATTTCTCAATGATTCTTGCCATACATGCAACAGTAACAAAATCCATCTTTCTTTGATACGGAAAACTAAATTCATTTGATATTAATACAGCATCTACGCCACCATTAATCAACCTTTTTAAGTCCATTCTTGCATGTTCAATAATTGTATCTAAAACTATCTCCTGCAGAATATCTTGGATCACTGGAAGTGCATCTAGATGAAACATTCCTATAATTACTTTTTCTTTTGTGCCACAATTCCTGCATCCCACATATTTATAGACCTTCTTTCAAGATTATCAATTGCTAGTTTTGCATACTTGTGTTCATTTATATACTTTGTAACCAATTCGATTGTTACTGTCTTTTCATATCCACTATCAATTAACTCTTGCATAAAGTTTTAATTGGTGATTTCCAAACCAGACGATAATGATCCTCAGTCTGTCATCGCTATCTACAACATGCATATGTGGCAACTTATTTCCAAAGCTTCTTATTAAACAGTATATTTCCCCTTGAATGCTTGATGTTTAACGTTATCATTCATTCCATAAAAATACGGCGAATTAAAATGATTACATATTTCTAATAACTTTGATTTGATGTAGTAGTAACATTGATTCATAAATTGTTGAGTGGTTCATCACAATCTTTTACACCAACTTTTGTGGCATATTCTAAAATCTTTTCTAGACTATCATATAAACGATTTTTAATCTCATCTTCTATTACATCAAATCCAGCATACTCGGCAGAGATTAAAGTATATTCTGCTCCAATAGCTTTTGCAAAAATCTAATGACTTATATACATATTCCAAAGAGTTATTACGCATATTTTCATTCTCCCACATCAGATTAAATGGGTATGCGTTCAATTCTGAATGTATATATAGTTACAGGCATATTATATTTTTAGTAAATCATTAATTCTGTCTGCACAAATTTCAAGGTCATAAGGATATGCATGTGGTCTTGCATAATTCAACGTAATCATATCCAAATCTTTTTGCATCTTGAAAGTGCTTTTTCAATATCAAATCTTTGGTACTTACATATAAATAACCCAAATTTCATAGTCACCCTCTCCTAGTTCTCTTTTGCTGAAAAACCTACAATACTTTACTAAATAGATAAATTTTGTTTCTTCATTTTGAAACACTAAATATGTATCGGATTAGCCCGATAATATTTAGTTATTCTCAAATAATTATATTAGTAATCAAACTGACGATAGTATCTTCTTATGCTTAACGGATGTCTCAAGAACTTTTCCATGTGGCATCTACACGTTATTCACTGCATGCGACAAGATGAGATATACTTCCGCGATATTCTTGCTTGATTCCACTTAATTCCAGATTCTTTTGTATCCAATAATAACGTAATTTGAATTTACTTGCGGTAGGAAGCGTGCAACTCTTTCGAGACAACGGTCTTTGTTCATCTTCCCCGATGAATAAGGTAATTGGTGTGTCTTTTTACTATTATTTCTTGCATGCCGTGAAAAATTCAGGAGAACTAATAGATTTTGTTCGTATCCACATTTGTTCCTCCCAATAGCATATAGCATATGAATATGTTGCGCCATATTGATTACTGCTCCTATAAAGTAATGCAGCAAATCTGGATGTTTTCTCTAGAAAGCAACTTTATTTTTAGCATATTGATATGCCCCAAGTATCTACTTCTTTTTCCAACATCAACAGAGCTTTGCTAAATATTGTTCCATATTTGAGTTGTATTCATCATAATCAACAAACTCTCCATTTTTTACACATAAAGTAGTTTTGCAGTCGCTGTAGAATTTTAATTGTTCATTTTGGGATATACAATTAGATAATCTTGTTTTGTCCGGTTTAGTTAGAATTGAATTAGGTGTGTCAATAAAGCTAAACACCTTTCCACCAATCTCGTGAATTTTTATCAACAAGCTCAATCATTTCCTTAGTATTTTCCAGATACAGAGAAATAATTGCTATAGATTTATTTGTCGATCGTTTGTTCCTGTTGTAAAAATTCTGCCGCATTTTCTACATGCACTGTTAATTTGCTTCTACCACGCATATATACTTCAACTTGCATCGCGGAAGCATACGTACCCCCAATACCTATATAGAAAATGTTATCAAATTCCTCGTCCCAAATTTTATCAATAATCTTTTCAATGTCTTTTCGTAAAGCCAATGCCCCATTTACACTTTTTAAATCTTGATCTTCATAGAAAGTGCGAGATTAGCACCTTCGTCTTCTTTTCCATAATTCTGTTGTTATCATATCTAATCTCTCCCTTTCTCAATATAGTTGAAAGTGATCAATGTCATATTTTTCAAAATATTGTAGGAGCTTTCTGTGCAATATCCCCACAGGCCACTCATGATCTCCATCCAACTCTCGATAAGTGATATCTATCTTATTCTTTGCGTAGTGATAGAATCTGCGATTACTCTCAATCAAGAAATCGTCTGTCCCATAATTGAATAACTGATGGCAAGTCTTTATTTAATTTCCTTATCTAGAATATTTATAAATATCAAAATAATCATCTTGATAAATGATTCTATCTACTCTCATCAATATTCATTTCTTCAAACACTTTATTCTGTATCACTGCAACGTAATTCTTCTAAATCAATTACTGGCGATAATGTTGCAATTGATTGGTATTGTTTCGGGTAAGATAATCCAATTTTTAATGCTCCATACCCTCCCATACTTTCGCCAGCAATAAAAGTATTCTCCTTTTGTGTCGGTATCTTAAACCACTGCTTTAGAAAAATAGGTAGTTCTTCTGCAATATATTTTGCATATTGAATTCCATCTATATTTTGTATAAAAAGCTTCGTCCTACTTCAGGCATGACGATAATATAACCAAATTTCTTTGCATAATATTCCAAGTTTTGTAAAACAGAATCCATTCCTCTGCATTACCAAATAAACCGTGCAATAGATATAAGATTTTATATTGGTCATCACTTATAGGGTTACATCATTTGAATTATCAGGTGATTAATACATTTACAGTTTGTTGTTACCCTTAAAACAGTTGAGAAGAATGTCATTCTAATGATTGCCGTGACAGGCTCCAAAATACTTAATTGTTTCAGTTGCATTCATTGCACCTGCATGCATACTATCATTAATTGATCTTCCACGTATTATTGCATTCAGGAATCCTGCAATATAACTATCTCCAGCACCCATCGTATCTACTACATTATCACAATAAACAATACCCATTTCGTGGTAGTTTGTACCATCAAAGCAAATACTACCTTTCTCTCCACGCATTGCAATAACTAGTTTTGGTCCTCTACTATAGATCTCTTTCATCTGTTCTTTTAGTAATTCTATTGGGCTTTCATCATTAGAAAAGAATACATAATCACTGTGCGGAATAGCAATCTTACAAGCTTCATCATCAGGTCTTGTTGCACAATCAAAAGCTGTTAGAATACCTCTTTCATGTAACTCTTCAAAGTATCCTTCAACCTTTCCCCATAGGTCACATATCACAATATCGTGTGAACATATAAATGAAATATCATCTTGACTCAATTTGTAGTCTGCGAGAACACCTTCGTCATAGTCACCAAAAACTCTCTCACCATTAACAAGTTCAACCTGAGTAACAGCTGTCTTTCCTTCTTTAAATTGTAAGTGACTCACGTCAACACCTTTATCTTTAATCGCGTTATACATTACATGTCCAAATTCATCATTTCCAACTGGACCTATATATGAAGATTTTCCTCCTAAACGCGCTACATATACAGCCATATTAACGGGGCCACCGCCAGGGAAGGCGGTACCCCCATTCATATTTTGATAATAGTCGATGCAATTACTTCCAATTGCTGCTAGTTTCATACAGCAGCCTCATTTTTTCTATGCTTATTCTGATTCTCCCAGAAATAATAAACTGGTAGTCCTGTTCCTACGGCCAAACCTGCACAGATTAAACCAGGAATTGGAGCCCAAATAAATGTTGACCAAATTAGAGTTCCTGTCATAAACATTGCGATAATAGGCATTAATACTCCACCTGGCATACGATATACTGGTTTATAATGTTCCTTCTTACGTAATACAAAGATTGTTCCAAATGTTAAGAAGTTCTTTAATAATGCTACTAGGGTGAAATAACCCAATAAATCAGATAAGTTTGTCGCGAAAATTAGAATGATTGCTACAATACACTGCACTACGATTGAAAATGCAGGTGTTTCATACTTAGGATGCACTTGTGCAAAATGTTTAAAGAATAAACCATCTTTTGCCATTGCGTATTCTATTCTTGGTTGGAACATAATACAACGAGAAGCTGATCCAATTACAACAATAATAGCCATAATAGCTACAACTACACCGGCGCATTACCAATTATTGGAATCTTAGAGGCTAATAAAACGAATAAGGGTGCTTAGAGAGCTGCTAGTTCTTCAACTGTTAATAATCCGAAGAAACAACCGTTAAACTAACATATAACGCTAATACGATTACTGCAGTTAAAATTAGTCCTTTTGGCAAGTTCTTTCCTGGATCTTTAATCTCACCAGACATATAGCACGCTGCACCCATACCATCATAAGACCATGTTGTTGCAGATATGCCTGCTAATAATGCTGCAAAACCTGTTGCTGCTACCTTCTAGTGGTTTTTACTTGATAAGAATAAACTTGAGTTAATGTTAAATAATCCAATTCCAATAATTAATGCAAAAGGAAGAATCTTTAATGCAGTAATGATAGTTTGGAATTTTCCTCCACCCTCAACACTACGAATATGGATAATCATAAATACAATTACTAACACAACTGCAACTAATTTTAGAATTAAACCATGGACAGGTAAGAAGAAACCTAAATAGTTTGCAATCGCTAAAGCCATAATTGAAATTGATGGTGGGTCTGTTGCCCAGAAACTAATCCACCCGCATAGGAAAGCTAGTGGACGAGAACCAGCTTCGCGGAAGTAGACGTATTGTCCACCATCCTCAGGAAATGCCGATGCAAGTTCTGCATAACAAAAATTTGCTGGGATCTGTAATAGTCACCTATTAAGAATACTGAGTACTGGTGTTAAACTGCTGCCTGCACCAGCAACTTCTGATAGGGATGAGAAAATACCAGATCCTACTGTTGTTCCAACACCAAGTGCAATAACAGCACCTAATCCAAGTTTACGCTTTAAATCTTGGGTGTTCTGATTAGACATATTATTTGTTCCTCTCTTTCTTGTGGTATATCTACACTTTGAAACCTTATCTCCTCTACATTTTGGTTTTACATATATACCACTATTTAATTTTTATTATACCAGTCGAAGTATGCTGCAACCCCTTACATTTATGTATTTGATTAAATATGCACAAAGTGGTTTCAAAATATGTACATGAAAAAGTTATGACATTGGGATATTATGATTAGTAATGAATTACGACAATATATTACTGAGTCAACATTTAAACTATCAGGATAAACTCCCTAGCGAGCGTGAATTATGTGAGTTATTTTCAATTCAGCGCTTAACTCTTCGTTCAGCCATGAAGATTCTAGAAGAAATGGGAATTATTTATGTTGTAGCCTAAAGTTGCGGGTATTTTTGTAGCTAAACAACGTATTACTAAAAATGTTAATACAATCCGATTAATATCAGAAATCATTAAGGATCATGTGTCAACATATGAGACTAAACTATGTTTAATCTAGATGAAGAGTGAAGCAGATAAATATCTATATCGAAACGAACTTACCACTTGGCACTAAGTTCTTTAGATTAAACGACTATTAATTGCGAGATAGTGAACCTGTATGCATGGACTATTGTTTTTATTCGGTTTCGCTTTGCCAGAGCTTCTGAGATTGTAAAAGATGAGGTGAAAATCTAAACGATATTCTTATAAAGAAATATCACCTCGACTTCTACAGAACAACACAGCGTATTCGAGTTATCGAAGCTGAAAAGAATTACCGTGATGCACTAGAATTGCCTCATGATGCTCATGTTGCTCTTTTTATCAGGTTGTATCTACGATAAGAATAATCATGTTCTTGCTTTACGGAAAGTTATATGAAATACACCCGTTTTTGCATTTGAATTATTTTTAGGTGACTATTATGAACTATCAAATTCCTTTATATATTCAATTAAAAATTTAATAATCCAACGTATCAAAGACGGCGAATATCTACCCGTGATTCCAAGTGAGCGCGAAATGTCATCCTTTATAACATTAATCGTATGACTGTAAAACATGCAATTAACACTCTCATTGATGAGAGGATATTTATTTCGTATTAAGAACAATGGTACTTTCGTTACAGAAAAATTACAAATAAGATATTATGCTTAAAGCGATCATTCTACAGGTAAGAGTATTGGTCTTGGCGCATTTATTAATAAACATGGCCTCACCTAAAAATACTATCCTGAAAGGTATTATTGAAAACCAAACATATATTGAAAAGAAACTAAATCTTCAGCGCATGGAACCAATCTATGCACTACACCGCTTACGCAAGATTGATAACGAAAGTATTGCTCTGGAATACTGTTACCTTCCTTTCAAATTTTCGATGATATTCAGGGACGATGACTTTTCTAAAGCATCTCTCTATGACTATATGAAGCAAAGGATCATTTCCCGATAACATTTGAACAGAAATTAACGATTCAGAAAGCATTTCATCCAATCACAAAAATTATGAATATTTCTTCTGAAAGTTATATTTATAATCTTGAGTATATGGTCATGACAGTAGTGGCGATGTTGTCGAATTCACAACTTCATATATGCCTTGTGATAAAGCGGAATATGGATTCGAGAACTTTCAAGTCAGAATAATTTGTAATTTAATTATTATTTGTGCTATATTCAAATTAACATCTACACTTCAAAACTTATCCTCTACATCAAGCATATATTCATATGCTTTTTGGGTTCCACGGAGGAGAAATATCTATTACCCAATATATTTTAAAATCAAATCATATTTTCTGTTCTAATCAGCAAGCAGTTATTGATGGCTATATATTCGTACAAGATAATAAAATTCAATCTATCGAAAAGGAACAATTCCATCTAATTTTGAAAGAAAAAGTTCCTGTCTATGATTTAACTGCTAAAAACCGTTTTACGAGTTTCTTTGATGCACATACATTTTTACTGGTTGGTCATTACGTCCTATAGGTGTAGACCTGTCAAAAGGCTGAAAGTGAAGATGACGTCATAAAATTATTGAAATCTCATTTTTCTCAACAGGACCATCTTTTTGGTCATGGCATATCCGATAGTTTTACTACTCCAAACCCTGATACTTTGGAAAAGAATTTTCCCAAACTGTAGACTAGTCATTTTTCTCTAATAGTAGCGATCATTTTGGCTAAATAGAACAGCATAATTATTATGGTTTTGACCTATCTGCCGATTACAATGAAGCATTTTGGAAATTATTAGATGAAAATTCTTAGTGATAAAAATTTATTAAACCTTTATTCAAACAGTATATGTCTCTTCTTAATTCTCATGAGATTACATCTATTAAGAAATTGGTTTTGATGAGTTTTGAGTGGTTCAAAATATTATCAGAGCTAGAAGAGAGAATGAACTACATCTTCGTGTATACATTTCATGTCACAACCTGTTGGCTATAACGCAAACTTTGAATATGCTCAAAAATGATGAACAGATATAACTCTCCTTTTTATTCGCTTTTTCTGGTTTTAATCGGATGACAGATGGTTCCTATTTCACAGGGCAATGGTTTGCTAAAGAAACCTTATGAAAAATCAAAGTTACAATTGCAAACTCAATATTGATTGGGACTTAATCAAAGATGAGGTATTAAAAGCAGATCAACTAGAACACGCTTTTCATTAAATGCACAAGGTGATGATGCAGTTGCAAAGCAGTAGATATCTTCGAACTATGTAAAAAGATAATGATGGAAAACTGGTAGATAGACATGCTATTACGGAAGCTGAATTTAGTGACCCAGAGGATTTTGAAAAACGTATGGCAAAAGTTGGGTATTAGTTTGTGAATACTACCCACAAATTCAATCTATTACCAGTTATCGTGACAAAGTTGGAATGAGTCCAAACACAGATTGGGTTAGAACGTGGAAAAATTATTGGAACCGCAGAAAAATGAAAGACTATGGCGTTCCACTTTGTTGTGGAACAGATTTTACCACTAGTGATCGATCATATTCAGAGTCTACTCTACTATTCAGATTACTGGTTTATTCCGAAGGTGGTCAGCCATTTAACAAAGAAAACTGTCTAACTTCGTCTGAAGTTCTCGAAAAGTCTGGACATCTGGTGGTGCCTTTGATTTCTATCGTGAAGATGATTTAGGTTCTTTAGATGTCGGAAAACTTGCAGATATTGCAGTAATTGATGGCGATATCTTGCATACTAACCCAAAGGACTGTGAGGAAATTTAATGTATGCATGACAATCATTAATGGTAAGATTGTCTATCAAAAATCTGATAAATAGCCATAAAAGATCACACCTCGTATGAAGTGATGATTTTTAGATTACTAAGTTAATAATACTCTTAAGCAATGAATTCTTTAAATATCTTTTTAAATTCTAGTAAATCCTTCTTCCTGTAAGATGATGGATATAATCATTAACGTCATCCGAATCCATATAACCACTTAGTATTTTATCCGGACAGTCATAACCAAGTTTTCTAGCAACATGTACTGCAAACTCATTAAATGCACTGCCTACAGCTGTGATGATATTTTCATCTTCAACTACTGATTGTGGTAAAAAATTCTCTTCTTCAATGAAATTAAACAATTCCATCATTTCAGCATATAACGAAGCGGTATATTTTTATTCCTCAATAAACCGCTTGCGCTAAGAATACTGGACCAGCACAAATAGCACCAATAACAAACGTATTATCATTTATGAATGATTCTAAAAACTTTTTTATTTTTTTATTCCGTATAGGTTGTGTTAAATTACTGCACCCTGGAAGAATTAAACAATCATAATCCTCTTTACAAAACTTATCACACGTTTTTACTGGCTATACTAAAATCCCTTCTTCACTCTTAACAGGAGATAAATCTGTATATATAACATCCGTAAAGTATCAAAAGCCCATCGAAAGAAATACATCAAATTAGTGCTACTTGTAAACTAAAAAGTCAGGATATACTAATAACGCAATACGTTTTTCATTAACTGTTCCTCCATAATTTTGGTAAATCAATTTTGATTCATATTATGTCAATATTCTGATATTCTACCATTTAATCAAGTTAAGTATTTGGCTTTTAGGAAGAAAAAGTACTTTACCAGTTAACTCTGTGTCGTGACATTAAAAATCACGCAAGTCATGATTTTGCGGTTGTAAATTAATTGCTAACGTTCTGTTACTTGGTGCAATTGTCAGAGATGGCGGTTCTCGTTTGTCATTTAAACGCTGCTGAACAGTTATGCTGGTCATTTGTCTGTATGGCTGGTCAAACCATGTGACATCATCAACAGGTGGTGCCTTTACGTAAACAAACGGCTTCCGCGTCTGGTGTGTT